>Ga0334890_1000038_pt1 | contig 231692 bp, 212 predicted proteins | sample GraSluR1_MG_3_FD_207220 | JGI IMG/M metagenome (GOLD analysis project Ga0334890, IMG submission 207220) | Sludge microbial communities from methane-producing bioreactor in Wageningen University, Netherlands - Granular Sludge_31_08-R1 | ecosystem: Engineered > Bioreactor > Anaerobic >...
ATCCCAGACAAGCTCACAGCCTCCTTCTATTCTTAGATAGCCAAGAATAGAATTACCTCATTCCTGTTACCGTCAACGAATTATTGATTGTCATCATAAAAACGAAGTAGGATTTAGGGGGCTTAACTTAATGACATTGCCCCCTTTGGGGGACAGGGGGGAAGGATTTTTTTAAAAAAAAAGTTTAATATTCACCGGAGGATTTAATGAAGCGGAGAGAGATCTTTGCCGGAAACTGGAAAATGTATAAGGATTATAAAAGCGCAATGGCCCTTACAGAAGAGCTGGTTAAGGGAATTCAGCCGAAAGAGGGGAGGGAGTATGTGATTTTCCCGCCATCGCCATATCTGAGAGATGTATCTTTACTGTGCGGGGAGGAAATATCTACAGGGGCGCAGAATATCTATTTTGAAAAGGAGGGAGCCTTTACTGGTGAGGTTTCCCCTTTAATGGCTAAGGACTGCGGATGCAGATATGCCCTTATCGGTCACTCCGAGCGGAGGCATGTTTTTAATGAAAGTGATGAGGATATAAATAAAAAGATAATAGCAGCTTTTGACGCCGGCCTGGAGCCCATGGTATGCCTTGGAGAACTTCTCGAAGAGAGGGAGGGCAGTGCAACAGAAAAAGTTCTGGAGAGGCAGATCCAGGGTGCCTTTAAGGGGATAGACAGGGCCTTAATGAACAAGGTAGTTATTGCATATGAGCCTGTATGGGCAATAGGGACAGGTAAGGTTGCAACACCTGAAATGGCTGAAGAGGCCCACCTGGTTATAAGGAAAAAGCTGAAAGCCTTTTTTGACAGCGAAATTTCTGAACTGGTCCCTCTTCTCTACGGCGGATCAGTAAAACCTGATAATATTGCAGGGCTATTTGCAATGAATAATATTGATGGTGTTCTTGTAGGCGGCGCAAGCCTTGATAAAGAGAGTTTTTTAACAATAATCAATATTTGAAGAATTAATCAGTAATTACTCCAGGAGAGATTTTTTTCTAATAATGCTGTTATATATACCCCGCCCCCTTTGACTGCGGGGTATTAGAGCATTTTATTCTAAATAAAAGTTAAGGAATTAACACTTGGAATTAATACATTTCTTGACATGATTTTGAAGATTGTTAAAGCTGGCACAGGTGTATTTTCAGGATTGTATTTAATATGAGCGATCCTGTTTTATTATATTTCGAAGAAAAAAATAAGATAAAACTTGTCAGTTTTATAATATTCAAATAAACCGGAAGAGGGAAATATGGGCTTATTAATATCTGTTTTAACAGTAATGTTTGTTATCATCTGCGTTCTGCTGATCCTGGTAATTCTGCTTCAGTCTGATAAAAGTGCGGGAATGGGTATTCTCGGCGGAGCAGGTCAGTCAACATTCGGTTCATCTACAGCTGATATTATAACAAAAGCAACAACTGCAATGGTTGTTTTTTTTATGGTGGGATCACTTGGACTTGCGATTCTTGAGTCTAAAAGGGGTTCTTCTCTCAGGGATAAAATATTGAATGTGGAAGTGCCCGACAGGGGAGTTATTGAAGAGAGTAAAAAAGAACCTTCGCCGGAAAATCCCGGGAAAAAATAAGTGCTGCTGTTTTTTAATCATGACTATTAAGTTATAGCTTAATGAATTAGTGAAGTTAATTGTAATGTCTGCAGGAGTATGTTATGTCTAATAAAGATTTTATTTTTACATCTGAATCTGTCTCAGAGGGTCATCCGGATAAAATTTCAGATCAGATATCTGATGCTATTTTAGATGAGCATCTTAAGGGTGATAAGGATTCAAGGGTAGCTCTTGAAACCCTTGTTACAACAAACAGAATAGTGCTTGCCGGTGAAATCACATCCAAGGTCAATGCGGACTATGATAAAATTGCCCGGAGAGTAGTAGAAGAGATCGGCTATAATGATCCTGAAATAGGGTTTGATCATAAAAACTGCGAAGTTCAGATATATGTCCATGCCCAGTCCCCTGATATTTCTCAGGGCGTAACAGAGGGTGAGGGGCTCTTTAAAGAGCAGGGAGCAGGTGATCAGGGGATGATGTTCGGTTTTGCTGTTGCTGAAACAGAGGAGCTTATGCCCATGCCTATCCTCACAGCGCATAAACTTGTAAAAAAACTTGCTGATGTGAGGAAGAGCGGGGAGGTTTCATTTTTAAGGCCCGATTCCAAGTCGCAGGTTACTGTGAGATACGAGAACGGCAAACCTGTAAAAATAGAATCAGTTGTAATCTCGACCCAGCATACCCCTGATGCAGGTAGTGACATGATACGGGAAGCAGTAATTGAAACAGTAATAAAAAAAGTCATCCATACAGATATGATTGATGAAAATACTAAATTTTATATCAATCCAACCGGGAGATTTGTTGTAGGCGGCCCTCACGGTGATACGGGCCTTACAGGAAGAAAAATTATTGTGGATACATACGGCGGTATGGGTCGGCATGGCGGAGGAGCTTTTTCAGGTAAAGATCCATCCAAGGTTGACAGATCTGCTGCCTATATGGGGCGGTATATCGCAAAAAATATTGTTGCTGCAGGCCTGGCCTATAAATGTGAGGTACAGCTGGCCTATGCAATAGGTGTTGCTGATCCGGTCTCTGTTATGGTTGATACTTTTGGAACCGGGCTTGTACCTGAGGAAGAGATAGTTGCAAAGGTGCGAAAGTATTTTGATATGAAACCTACAGGAATAATTAATTCTCTCGATCTTAAGAGGGCTCAGTACCGTGCAACTGCCGCTTACGGGCATTTCGGGCGTGAAGACGAGGGTTTCAGGTGGGAATTAACCGATAAGTATGAGCAGCTGAAATAGTTCAGCTGGTAAAATAGATGTGTTTTTTCAGAAAAAAGTGTAGACGGAGCTGCAGAAGAGGAGCTCCGTTTATTTTATAATAAGTGGACAAAAAAATGTTTAGACCTGCCATAATAATATTACTGCTGATCTTTTTTATCTCTTCCGGGGGGGCTCTGTTTTCACAGATATTGCTCCCGCTTGAGGGGGGAGCAGTTGAGGAAAATCAACCCGGTTCAAACAGCATCAATTTTGACGGCAGAATGCTTGCAGGTCTAAACGGCGATTCAATTTTTTTCGTATCCATGACACAGGGACTTCGCAACTTTGCATATCAGCTTAATTCAGCCACAGAATACACCAATGATTTTGAAGATTATAATAATACAAGTTTCATTACTAATGAGACCGGTTTTACCGGAGAGCTGAATATTACTGATACCTGGAAGATGATACCGGAATTTGAAATAGGGAACAGTTCCTATGGCATGTTTGATAATGATAATGATAATACCTACAGCAGGGAAAAGAAGGATAAAATCAGGATACGGCTTAAGAATGAGTATAAACCTGCCCCTGCAAGATGGGATTTTGATGTTAATCTGGGGAGATTTGACCATAGGCTGAAAGATGTTGCTGATTCAGAGGAGAATGAAAAAACATTCTATTCTTCAAATCTGGTTTTCGGCTTTGAGTATATCTGGTCAGCAGCCAATAAAGTCGGCATGAGGCATGAACTCTCCTCTTATGAGTATGAAGACGGCAGCCCCTCAGACCTGAATACATACAGTGAATTTTACGGAAGTTTTAAGATAACCGAATTTGTAATGCTTACTATTGCGCCGGTTTTTTCCTGGGACAGTGACGGGACAAATTTTCTTTATTTTAGAGGGAATGTCTCTACAATCGGTTTTAAGTATTTTTCATTCGAACTGCTTCATAATTATATCCTCGAGCCCTACAGACCTGATGAATATATGTATTCTCATAAATTTGTTGAGCTCAACTTCGAACTCCCTCCGTCAACAATCAACCATAGTGAACTTTCCGGTGAGTTTGAGTATAGGGTATCTGGCGCAGCCTCATCCCCCTTGTCGGTGAGATCCTTCAGGGTAAAGTCCAGCGGAATCTTCGAAACAAATAATAATCTCCATAATTATTCCGATAACGGAGAGGGGCTCCTTTATGTTGATCCTGTTTCCGCCGCCTTTTTCAACAGCAAAACTGAAATTGTAACAAAGATATTGTTCAATAGCCATAAAATTGAGTTTCAATTAATATATGATTTTTTTAAATACTATACTTATGGAAGCAATTCAGATATTAATATTACATACAGGCCGGAAAATATTTTCAGCTGCAATATTGTTTTTGAAACAGGGAGACTTGTAATGGTCTGGGCAAACCGTTACAATAGCGATATATATATAGATCCTGCAGGGAATGCACAGATGGATGGTATGATAGAAGGTGAGCTGAATCTGAATTTCAGGATATATGATACTTTTTATCTCCATTCAAGAATCAATAATCTCTATGATGAGCAGTATAGTCTCAGAGAGGGATATCCCGAACCGGGGAGACAGTTCTTTTTCGGCCTTAGAGTAATGATATAGGACGGCATAATTATGGACGGTACTTTTTTTATTTCAATTTTTGACTCAATACCTTTATGGGTAATGCTTGCCCCTATTTTTTTATGTTCAATAATTCTTCTGGCTGTGGTTATTGAAAGAAGTTTCTTCTACAGAAAGATTGATGCTGATTATACGGTTATTCTTGAAAACGTTATTGCTAATATGAGGGGGAATAATATTGTTCAGGCAAAAATGTGCTGTCATGATAAAAAAGGCCCCTTCTTCTCTCTTATTACAGGAATTATAAGCAGATGGGACGCTGCAGACAGGGATCTTGCAATAAGGGATTATTCAGAAAGAACTATACGGCTTATAGAAAAATATGGCGGCGCTGTATCTACTATTGCTTCAGTTGCTCCCATGCTGGGGCTTCTTGGCACTGTTACAGGTATGATGAAATCCTTCAGCGCACTTGCTGAGCATGGAGCTGCTGTGCAGAACCATCTTGCCCGTGGTATAACTGAGGCCCTTATTACAACTGCTCTCGGCCTTTGCGTTGCAATTCCTGCTGTTATTTTTTATAATTATATGGTTTCCAGAATAGAGATATTTGTTAGAGACGTTGAGATCATTGCTAATGAATTTGTAAGCCTTAATAATAGTTCAGATTTAAGCTGATACAAGAGGGGCTGGTATTGCAGAATGTCCATAAAATTTAAAAGCAGGTACAGACACAGGGCCCTTATAGATATTACCTCCCTTATTGATCTTGTTTTTCTTCTTGTGGCTTTTTTTATGGTAACATCAAGCCTGGGAAATGAATCATCAATAACAGTCCATCTCCCAAGGGCTGTTCAGTCCGGTGATTATAAGCCGGGGAGTATGATAATTACAGTGAATGAGGATAATGAGATTTTTATAGATGATGTGAAAATTGAAATGGATAGAGTACTTGCAGAATTTAAGGCAAGGAAAGAAAATTTGAGGGATGGAGCTGTGATTATAAGGGGTGACAGAAAATCGAGTTATGAATCAATAGTTTCTGTTATAGATAAGCTTAATCAGGCGGGTATCCCTAAATTCTCAATATCTGCAATTAAATAGGCTTTTGCGGTTTTTTGTCAATGTTAATTCCTTAACTTTTATTTGAAATATAATGCTCAAATATCCCCGCCTCCGAAGGCGGCGGGGATATTAAAAACAGAATAATTACACTAAAAGATAACTTTAGGAATAATTACAGGTTTTTTGTATAAAATCATTTTTCTTGACATTGTATAAGAGAAAATGTAAAGGGATTCATGTGTGTCAGCTTCAGGGAGTGTGTTATTAGTGTTGCCGGCCCTTCTTGGGAATAATCGTATCAGGCTTTGATTTACAATAAAACTATCGGGAAACAGTAAAAGAAATGCGCAATAAATACATAACCGCTTTGAGAGTATCATCTATCTTTATTTTGCTATTTTTTCTCACTACTATTTACCAGGCCTTATCATCTCAGACCTCTAAATATGAGAACATGATTGTAGAAAAGATCGAATTTCAGGGACTTATTAACGCGGATGAGAGAGATATCACCCATATAATGATTACTACAGAAGGTTTCCCTCTGAAATCTGTTGAAGTGCGCGAGGATATAAGAAGAATATTTGCAACCGGTAAGTTTATAAATGTGCAGGTGGAGGTTGCTGAATTCGCAAAGGGGGTTAAGGTAAGGCTTTTAATGGAAGAGCGCCCCCTGGTTGATAAAATTGTATTTCGCGGTAATGACGAGCTTATTGAAACAGACCTGCTCACTGTATTAAATTTTAAAGAGGGTGATGCATACAGGGAGGAGCTGGTTACTGCAAGCATAAATCTTCTCAAAAGCAAATACGATTCAGAAGGATTTTTCAATTCACATATAACTCACAGACTTATAGAAAATAAAGATAAAAATACAGTTCAGGTGAATTTTATAATTGATGAAGGTGAGGAGATTAAGGTCCGGAAAATCGCAATTCTGGGAGCTAATAAAATATATACAAAGGACCTTTACCGCCTCATAGACACGAAAGAGGACACCCTTTTTACAGACGGTTCATTTAAGAGGGATGTTTACGAGCAGGATAAAAGAAAAATTATCGGTTTTTATCAGCAGGAGGGTTATCTTGACGCGCAGATAGTTGATGAGCGTGTTGATTTCCAGTGGGTCAATCCACGGAAGCAGAAGGAACGGGGTATATATATTGTTCTTAAGCTTAGTGAAGGTGAAAGATATTACCTTGACAGCGAATATGTTGTAACCATCAACGCAGGTGAGGAATCGGTACTCTCTCCGTTCGAGGTACAGAATTTAAAGAATTCATTTACCCTTAACACGCCGGGCGAGGTTTTTGATAACAGTAAGTTCATGAATGACAGACAGTCTATCAGCTTTCTTTATGCTTCCAGGGGGTATATTTTTGCAAGGGTAATTCCCAAAAGGACTGTAACAGAAAGAGAGGTTGATGTTAAAGGGGTAAAGGAGCTTCGTAAGTTTGTCCATATCGAATTTGTTATTGATGAGGGTAGAAAAGCCTTTGTTGAGCAGATAATAGTTAAGGGTAATGTTAAAACCAAAACAAAGGTAATAAAGAGGGAACTTGTAATTAAAGAAGGGGAGCTTTTTGATTCATACCGGATGCAGGTTTCCAGAGAGAGGGTTTATAACCTCGGTTTTTTCAAAGAAGTAAACTTCGATGTGAGGCCCGGCAGCAGAGACGGGAACATGAATCTTATTATTGATGTGGAGGAGCAGCCATCAGGAACAATTTCACTTGGCGGGGGTTACGGCACAGGCTCCGGTTTTTCAATTTTCGCTGATGTAAGGGAGAACAATTTTCTGGGGAACGGCCAGAGCGTTGGTGTGAAATTCGAGTATGGCCCGCAGAAAACGTCTGTTACACTCTCTTTCCAGGAGAGATGGCTTTTTGATTACCCTATAGGCTTTAACAGTTCTATATTTTATTATGTATATGATTATAAGTATAACTCGATTTTCCCCAATTCCAATGACCAGTCTACATATAAAAAACAGGGGATAGGTTATTCGCTTGGGTTAAGCTACAGGTTCTGGTTCTACTGGGTTGTGGGTACAGGTTGGACTCATACTTTTAAATCATACCTGGATCCATCAGGGAACAGCCCTGATGAGATTTTCCTCAGCGTTGCCCAGGGGCAGCAGGAGAAAAGATCTTTAAGGTTCTACACTTACAGGGACTCCAAGGATAATTACATGAATCCCACCAGGGGGTTTCGAACAGGCGTCTCTGTAAATATGGTGGGGGGGGCTATTCTCCGCGGCGATGACCACTATATAAGAACATCACCTGAGTTTTATGCATATTACTCACCTTTTCATCTCCCTTTTCTTAAGACCCATCCCACGGTTTTTGAGTTAAGGGCCAGTGCTGATTTTATAACACCCCCCCTCGGGAAATCGTGGCTTGAAAAGAATAAGCCTAATGATGAAAATGAATGGCTGGAGAGTGATGACAGGCTTGATATAGGGGGGCCGGAAACTGTAAGGGGGTGGAACTATTACGATTCGGACCTTCCAGACTCATGGAGATATGTGGGGTTGTATCACAGGATCCTTTACGGCCTTGAGTACAGAGTCCCCATAGAGCCGCAGATGCTCTGGCTTGCTTTCTTTTTTGACGCAGGTTCCCTCTGGTCCGATAGTTACTGGGAGAAGAATCTTAGTGACAGGTACAGGGAATATATTGATAAGGATCGTGAAACAGGTGAACTTCTGCGCATAAATGAGTTTTTTAAAGCAGATCTTCTTTCCTATTTCAGGTATTCTTACGGCGTGGGGCTTAAGGTTCAGATACCTATGATGCCTTTACGTTTCTGGTTCGGTAAAAAAATGATATATGATGAGGGATTTAAAACAATCAGCGGTTATAATTTCCAGTTTTCCATCGGGGATATAAGGTTTTAATGAAAACCGGGGGGAATAAATATTTTCTGCTATTAATTCTTATCATTTCCCCTTTTCTGTTATTATGCGCGTCTTCTCCTGATAAGGGGGAGGAATCTTCTGTTATAAGATACGTTAATATCAAAGCTGTTTATGAGCATGCTCTTAATAATGACAAAGATTTGATAGAACTGAATAAAAAGCAGAATAGTCTGATTGATAAAAAAAATAATTCTGCAGGGGATTCAAAAGCGGAGGAGATTACACTTATTGAAAAGGAGCTTGCGGATCTTTCCATTGATGAGGATGCTGTTAAACTCCGTATCTACAGGAAAATAAGCGATGTCATAAGGGATATGGCGCGCCGCAGAGGGATAGATTTTATCTTTAACAGAGGGGATGCAATGATTTACGCGAAAACAGAATTAGATATTACTGAGGATGTAATTAGAGAGCTCGATTACAGGGATGATAAATCATCCCCTATCTGGAAATGAAATGAAGTATTTATTCAGATTAATAATTTTTACTGCTCTGCTCTCTCTGTCATGTAAAGATGGGGGGAACGAAAAGATTCTTTCTGATCTTTTTGAAAAGAGCAATTCAAGGTATGCGCTTATTGTTTCTAAAAAGGATTTCACCCTTACAGTCTATGACAGAAATATGAAAATAGCAGCTTCCTGCCGTATAGGATACGGGAGCAACCCTGATATGAAAGCTAAACTTCATGAAGGTGATAATAGAACACCTGAAGGTGTATATTTTATAAATGAAATACTCAGTATGGATGTTTCTGTCAATACTGAGGCTTATCAGAAGTTGAAAAGGATGAATCAGGTGTATTTCCGTTCATCAGCAGGATATAATAAATTCGGCAACCCCGGGGTTGATCTTGGTGATAATGTGTATGGGCCAAGGTTTTTCGGTATTGATTACCCCAACAGCAGAGACAGGGAGCGTTATGCAGAGGCGCTGGAGCAGGGGAAAATCCCCTTTGTAAATGGGGTGCCGGCTAAAATAGGTTACGGCATTGCTATTCATGGGAATAATGATGAAAAGTCAGTGGGGAATTTAAGCTCAAGCGGATGTATAAGGATGTTTAACAGGGATATTGTTGAGATGGACCGTTATATCGACATCGGCACCCCTGTAATAATAACAGGCCGGTGAATTTCTAAAGTAGTAGTAGAATTTTTGGGGGGAAAAGTTTGTCATTCCGGCCGAAGTGATAACGTAGTGCCGGAATCTCCTGAAAGAATCAAGGTTATGAGATTCCTGCATGCGCAGGAATGACATTGCCCGCAAATTTAAACTGCTACTATTTCTAATTGATTCCAGGTAAAATTAATAAGTTGACATAATATTACTCATTGCTGAGTATTGATAGTAATTATCATGAAATTTTAATAATAAAGGATATAATTATGTACGGAGTAGCTTACGCGCAGGGTCAGGCAGCATCAGCAGCAGGCGGATGGATGCAGCTTGTACCAATAGTATTAATGGTGGTAATTTTTTATTTTCTTCTTATTCGTCCTCAGCAGAAGAAGGAAAAACAGCGGCTTGCAATGATTAATGCTATCCAGAAAGGTGATAGGGTTCTTGCTGCAGGTGGTGTTTACGGTACTGTTGTAAGCACAAAGGATGATATTGTTGTATTAAAAATTGCAACAAACACGAATGTGGAATTTTCTAAAAATTCTATTCAAGCCAAGATTTAATTTTTAAAAATTGTATATGAAATTTATAAAAATTCTACCGTTTTTTTTATCACTTGTTCTGCTGACTTCGCCTCTTTTTGCTCAGGAAACAGGCGGAAACATAAACGATTTAACATCTTCACCTGACATATCGGATCAGCAGGATAAAAAGGCCGGTGAGACTCCCCTGTCAGATGAGGTAAAATTGTCTGATACATCTTCTGAATCTGCAGCAGAGGGAATTTCCCGCGATGCTGCTCAGAAGGATAAAAAGGAGCCTGAAAAAGCCCGCGTTATTATAAAAGCACCATCTAAAATTGAAAAGAAAGTCACTCCGGCAGAAACTGTAAAGGTAGATCAGATATTGCCGGATGATGATTCCTATCTGCTTAGAGTTAATGAGGGGGCTTTTAAGTATGCCCGTATTCCTGAAATAGTGATTGATGAAGTGAAGCCTTCAAATGCCGCTTCTGAAGTAATGAAGGAAGAAGTTGTTTCAGGTAATGAGAACCTTGATGAAAAAGGTTTTCTGGGTATGAAAAAACAGACCGCTGATGTGGTGGCTAAGGGTGGAATACTGCTGCTGATACTGGTAGTTTTTATACTTTATAAATCCAGAATGAAAGGGACCAGAAAAAAAGGTCCTGGAAGAAATGTGCTTAACAGTTACAGGAAATAATTTTTTTACAGAGGGTCTAAATGTCTAAAGGTATGATATATAAATTCATATTTATTCTTTTTCTTATCAGCTTGTCTGTTATTCTTATACTCCCTACAGTGGGGAGCAAGCAGATGGAGGTAACTTTCCTTGAGAAAGCGCAGGTTTCTGATATTGAGTATGTTGAATCGAGATTTGCAGCTTCCGGTTATGATGTAGTAAAAGAAGGGAATATTGTTACAATAAAGGGAAGCAATCTTACTGATGCCATTATGAATGAGATTAATATATTACCCGGTGTTGAGAATGTAGGTATGCTCCCACACTGGGTTGAAGAGACTTTCCTTGCCAAAAAGATAAGTCTGGGCCTTGATCTTCAGGGCGGAATGCACCTTGTGCTTCAGGCGAATTTTGAGGGGATCCAGGAGAAGCTCGGCAGGGAACTGACTGAAAAGGACCGTAATGAAATTACACAGCAGGCCCTGGAGCTTTTGAGGAACCGTATTGATAAATTCGGTGTTTCTGAGCCTTCAATCCGTCCAAGGGGTAATGAGGCAATTGAAATTCAGCTTCCCGGAGTAAAAGATCCTGAAGGTGTAAAAAACGCTATCGGTACAACCGGCAGCCTTGAGTATAGAATTGTTGATGATAAATATACCCAGCTTGCAACTCAGTTATTTAATGAGAAATACAGCAAGACTGATGTCCCTGCAGATGAAGCGCTCCAGCTTCAGTTTGCCAGGTCTCTTGGGAAGGAGATAGGACTCCCTGATAATATGGAGATATTATTCTTTTATAACAGGGATAATGAAACGGGTAATATTTTTGCTGATTACCCCATGGCTCTTGAAAGGGAGATTTCTCTTGAAGGTACCGATATTCAGGAGGCAGTAGTAGATCGTGATGAATATGGACAGATTATTGTTATGTTCAGAACTACTGCTGAAGGTGCTGCAAAATTTGCCAGGGCAACCTCTGAGCCTAATCATGGTAAAAGACTTGCCATTGTTCTTGATAAAAAAGTGAGGAATGCACCAAGTATCCGGGAAACAATTGCATCCGGGAGTGGTAATATAAGCGGCGGATTCACTTATGATGAAGCTATAACACTTGCCAGGGTAATAAAAGAGGGTGCTCTACCTGTTGATCTGAGAATTATTGAAGAGCGGACAGTGGGGCCGTCACTTGGGCAGGACTCTATTGAATCGGGTGTAAAAGCCGGACTCATAGGACTTATCGGTGTAATGTGCTTTATGCTCCTTTATTATAAGGCAGCGGGGATTATAGCAAATCTCGGGCTTGCGCTGAATATTGTTTTCATGCTTGCGCTCCTCTCACTTCTGGGATTTACACTTACTCTTCCTGGAATTGCAGGTTTTATTCTTACTGTAGGTATGGCTGTTGACGCGAATGTAATCATTTTCGAGAGGATAAAAGAGGAACTGAAAAAAGGTAAATCCATTAGAATGGCTATTATTTCCGGCTACGACAGGGCCTTCTGGACTGTATTTGACGCGAACCTTACAACATTGATTGCAGCTTTTATTCTTTCACAGTTCGGTACAGGACCGATTAAAGGTTTTGCGGTAACTCTTTTTATCGGGATTTTAACAAGTATGTTTACAGCTCTTTATGTAACCAGATTTATTTATGAAATAATATCCCTGAATAAGAAGATTAAGAAACTTTACATATAAGGAGCAGTACTTTGGAAAGAACTATAGATTTTCTGAAATATAAATATATTGCCTTCGTATTTTCATTTATTCTGCTGTGTGTATTTATCATTGGCACAGTAGCTAGAGGGGGTATGGTATATGGAATCGATTTTGCAGGGGGGACTAAAATTATTGCTGCATTTAAGGATCCTTCAGTTAATGAAGGTGCCATAAGAGAAGCCCTGAGTGCTTACAGTCCCACTGTTCAGCAGATTGGCGAAGCTGAAAAAAATGAATATATTATTACATTCAAACTTATAACATCGGGTGAAGATGATACTGTATCGGGTGCGGAGCTTGAGAAGCAGAGCAGAATTAAAGCTGATCTTAATTCAAAGTTCCCCGGGATGGTAATAGAGAGTGAAGAGAATGTGGGGCCTGCAATTGGAGCTTTTCTGAAAAAATCGGCTATTAAACTTTTTCTTATAGCCCTTATTTTAATGACACTCTATTTAACATTCCGCTTTGAGTTTAAGTATTCCATGGGTACAATGGGTGCCCTTGTTCATGACGTGACCCTTTGTCTGGCATTCTGCGGTTTTGCGGGTGTGGAAATCAGTATACCTGTTGTTGCTGCTTTGCTTACAATTTTCGGTTACTCGGTAAATGATACAATTGTTATTTTTGACAGAATAAGAGAGAACACGCAGGTTAAGAGCAGGGAAATTTTTTCCGAAGTGGTTAATAAATCATTAACTCAGTCCCTTTCAAGAACATTACTGACATCACTTACAACCCTTTTTGCTGTAATGTCTCTATATCTCCTTGGAGGAGATGTTCTTAATGATTTTGCCCTGGTACTCCTTTTCGGTATTTTTATCGGAACATATTCAACAGTATATCTTGCTTCCCCCATATTGATAGGGTGGGAAAAACTGAAGTCCAGGTAGCACTGCCTGATCTGACTATTTCCGTGAGTAATTTAATTACTATGCTCACGGAAAAGCGGCAGAGATAATGGAATTTAAAAAATATATTTTATCCTCACTAATTGCGTTTCTTCTTTACAATGGCCAGGCTGGTGGAACAGCTGCTGTTTCACCAGATTATAACTTTTCCCCGTCAGAAATTTCCGGTTATATCACATATCTTATTTACAACAGAGAATACTATCGGGCATCTGTTGAAGTGGAAAGGCTAAAGAGTTACTACCCTGATCATGTGAGCAATTCTGCCTATACGGCATCAATTAATTATCTCATGTATAAGGGGGGGGCATATGCGTCAATTACTGCTCAGGAACCGGTTTATACCGAGGATAATTTATCACGCGAGATTGCTGCGGTTTTTAAAATTGACAGCTATCTTAAATTGAAGAAGCATAATGAAGCTCAAAAAACAGCAGAAGCCATATCTCCCTGCAGTGATGAATTTCTTAAGAGACTTGTTGTTAAGAGAGAACTTTATTTTTCTTTATACAATAATTCATTTTCAAGAGCTGTAGATAAAGAGGATTTTCCCAATAATTATAATGAACTTTTCCGGTATTCAGATTATATTCATAATATGAAAAAAGATCCCTGGAAGGGGCTGGTTTCTGGAATTATTCCCGGTATGGGATATGTTTATGCAGGTGAATCGGGTACCGGGATTGTTGCAATGATTGTAATAGGCCTTGGTGCTGCAATTACAGCGCTTTCCTATCGTAATAATATGGATGCGTTTGCATTTTTGTCCGGTACTGTAACATCTCTGTTTTACGGCGGCAGTATTGTAGGGGGCTACAGGGAAACCTTGCGCTATAATAATAATCTTATGGATCGTCTTGATTTAAGGCTTCAGCGTGATCTTGAATTTGACCGCGATATTGATGATATATTTATAAAATTTGGTATAAAAAATTGACTGATAAAAGTTACAGCTTTATGCAGCTAGCCTGCAGAATCGCTTTTTCCAGGATTGGGTTAACTTCACCTAATCCGGCTGTGGGCGCAGTTATTGTAAAAAACGGAGAAGCAGCTGGCACCGGGGGGACCGGCCCATTCGGTTCAGATCATGCAGAGGTTCGGGCGATTAAGGATGCCCGGAGTAAAGGGATTGATCTTACCGGTGCTGAAATATATGTATCACTTGAACCGTGCAGCCATTACGGAAAAACCCCACCCTGTACAGAAGCAATAATTGAGTCTGGTATCAGCAGGGTATATGTTGCTGTTAAAGATCCGAATCCGCTTGTTGCAGGGAAGGGGATAGCCAGACTTGCTGAATCGGGGGTGGATGTAGTAATGGAGGATCAGTTTTTAAATATGGGATATGATCTTATCAGGGGTTTTAAAAAGCTTATTCTTCAGAAGAAACCTTTTGTGGTGAGCAAAAGCGCAATCACCCTTGATGGAAGAATTGCCACATCTGCAGGAGATTCGAAATGGATTTCCAATCAATACTCCAGATTTATTTCTCATAAACTCCGGGCAAAGTCCGATGCAATAATAATAGGGAAAAACACATATGAGTCTGACAACCCTTCACTTGATGTGAGGATGACTGATTTCAGCCGGGGTGCGGAAGATTATTTCTCAGATGAAAATTTTACTTTTTCCGGATACGATAATTTTTATCTCAGAGAGCTTCTTACAGCTGAAATTACCGGGTATCACGACCCATTAAGGGTTATGGCAGGAATACCGGAAATTTTTCATGAAAAATCAAAATTTTTTAAAGATGATAATTATGTTATAGCAGCTGATGGTGAAGAGTTTAAGGCTGCAGTGAAAAGGCATGGTGCAGAAACACTTAATAAACTGAATCTGGAAATAGCCCCCCCACTTAGTGATGGTGAAATGGCTGAGTATATACTGGATATGCTCCAGCGCCGCGGAGTATTAAGTGTAATGCTGGAGGGTGGAGCGGGTCTTAACAGCGCTTTTTTTAAATCAGGTTCAATTGATCAGTTTATGTATTTTATTGCCCCTAAAGTTGCAGGGAACGGTATTGCGCCTTTAAATAATACAGGTTCCGCAATGATGGCTGAGGCCTTGAATCTTCATGATGTGTCAACAGTACTTATTGATAATGATCTGCTTTATAATGCCTACGGGGAAGAGTATAAATGTATAGAGATGTGAGGTGCAGGTGTTTACAGGATTAATAGAAGAGACCGGGACAGTTGTTTCAGTAAAAAACTCCGGTGACGGCAGGATACTTGAAGTATCGGGAAGGCGTGTGATAGAGGGGACTGTAACAGGTGACTCCATCTCAATCAATGGTGCCTGCCAGACTGTAACTGAAATTTCTTCAAAAACTTTTTCAGTTTTTGTTTCAAGGGTAACCCTGGGAATTACCACTCTTGGTGATTTCAAGCCGGGGCATATTGTCAACCTTGAAAGGGCTTTAACGCTTTCCACACGGCTTGGCGGTCACATTGTACAGGGGCATGTTGATTTTAAAGCGCCTGTGCGTAATGTTAATAAAGATTCCAGAGGCCTTGAAGTTGATATCGGGGCTTCAGAAAGCTATATGAAGTATATTGTTGAGAAGGGCTCAATTGCTGTTGACGGGATTTCTCTAACCGTTGTGTCGGTTTCAGATTCCGGTTTCAGGCTTTATCTTATACCTGAGACACTTGAGAATACAAATATCCCCTCATGGAAAAGCGGAACTTTTGTTAATATTGAAACTGATATTCTTGCAAAATATATTGAGAGGATTCTGCTCTACGGCAGATCAGATAATAATGATACAGAAAGTAATGATAAGTCCCTTCTTTCAAAACTGGCACAGGGGGGATACATCTAAGGGAAAAATCATTATAAATTCTTTCTGAGTTTAGAGGTTCCTTCTTATTGATTAGAGGTTGAATATCTTTTTAAGATCAATCCCGGATTTCTGAAGGGGAAGGGTAATCTCCCTTTTTCTGTGAGCTGAGAGGTAGATCCCGTGAATTATCTCAAGTGCCCTGTATCCGTCAGCTCCATCTGAAGTAATATTATCAGTTTTCCCTTTTAAAATCAACTCAGCTTCTTTATAGATTTCTTCAAAGCAGCTGTTCTTTGTCATAGCAGGGAATTTTGTTTCTTCAAGATCGTTGAAACCTTTGTACAGCTTCGATTTATTTCTGATAAACAGCTTTTCATAACCATTCCCTATAAGTATTTTTCCTTCGGTTCCCCATATTTCAAGTTCAAAGAGGAAATATTTTCTGCCCCCCCCTGATTCAAGAAAGATGTTCACGCCTGATTCAGTTTTTATCCATGCAAGTGCAGTGTCCTCGAAACCTGAATCTCTGGAGTCCCGGCTGAACTCACCTTTTACAGAGATTACCTCTCCAAAATAGAATCTGATAATATCTACCAGGTGTGTACCGTCGTGCAGCAGCGGCCCTCCTCCGGAATTAATGCGGGATTCACCCCTTAACGGGCCTGTGAGAATTCTTGCATTTACTGTTTTGACTTCTCCGATTTTACCGGAATCGATAATATGGCCGACTTTTCTGTATCTGTAATCGTATCTTCTTTCATGATTTATAATTATCCTGCAGTTCTTTTTATCAGCTGCCTCGATAATTGCCCTTGCTGATTTGAGTGAGTGGGAAACCGGTTTTTCCAGTACAATTATTTTTGCACCGCTATCAATAGCATCCAGGGCAATTTCGCTGTGGTTTTCTGTCCAGGTGGCAATTGTTATAAGGTCAAATTTTTTTTCTTTAAGCATTTTTTTGTGACAGGTATATGCAGCATCAGCAGGGAGGCCTGCTGTATCTGCAAAATGATGAAGTCTTTCTCTGTTAATGTCACAGGCACCGGTGATTTTAATTGAAGTTCGGGAGATACCCCCGAAATGAGTACAGGGTTTATTCCTCAGGGGATCCCCTTCAAGAATAAACCCTATTCTGCCGCATCCGATGAGAGCAGCTCTGAATTTTTTCATTTAAAGTTTAGGGAGATAATTTTTTATTTCGTAATCAGTAATATACCTGTTGAACTGCTCAAGTTCAAAAAGCTTATTCTCGACAAATTTCCCGTGAATTATATCACCCAGAGCTTCTTTCATTAGAGCGCTTTCCCGGAAAAAGGTAAGGGCTTCGTACATCTGCGTGGGGAGTCTGGGATGATTAGTATTGGCAACTGCCAGATTCCCCGATTTAAGAGCCTCAGGCAGGGGGTATTTCTCTTCTATTCCCTTAAGGCCTGCAGCCAGTATTGCGGAAAAAACAAGGTAAGGGTTGCAGGCAGGGTCGGGGTTTCTAAGCTCAATGCGCATCGATTCAGGTTTATCAGGTCTTGTCTGGGGGACTCTTACAAGGGCTGACTGGCTTTTTGTGCTCCAGGTGGCATGAGTAGGTGATTCATAGCCGGCCACAAGTCTTTTGTATGAGTTTATCCACTGGTTTGTAAGAATAAAAAATTCATTGCAGTGTTTAAGCAGGCCTGCAACAAAGTATTGTCCTGTTTCAGAAAGAAAATTTTCACTGTCGCCGTCAAAAAAGATGTTTTCGTCCCCCTTGAAAAGTGACTGGTGAATATGAAGTCCTGAACCGTTCTGGTCCGTGAGAGGTTTAGGCATGAATGAAGCATATATATTATTTATCTGACCGATTTCCTTAACAATCAGTTTAAAAGTCATAATATTATCAGCTGTTGTAAGTGCATCTTCATGTCTAAGGTCGATTTCATGCTGGCTGTGAGAACCTTCATGATGGGATGATATTACATCAATCCCCATCTTCTCCAGTGTAAGCACCGTCTGTCTTCTGTAATCCGAGGCCACATCAAGGGGGGTAAGATCAAAGTAGCCCCCCCGGTCAAGAATTTCCGGATTTTCTGAATTTTTAAAAAAGAAGAATTCAATCTCAGGTCCTGTGTAAAAGCTTAATCCGCTGGATGTGATTTTCTGCAGATTCTTTTTTAAAATATAACGGGAATCCCCTTCGTAGGGGACCATATCGGTTGTATGAATATTACAGAACATTCTTGCAACAGAGTCTTCGCTCGGCCTCCATGGAAGAACCTGGAATGTTGAAAGATCTGGTATTGCCAGCATTTCCTCTTCATTAGACCTGATATTCCCGTCCAGGGTAGCTCCGTCGAAGCGTACACCCTCTGTTAAGGCATCTTCAAGTTCTTCTATGGTGATAGCAAAACTCTTTAAAAAACCGAGAATATCTGTGAACCAGAGTCGTATAAATTTTATTTTATTGTCATGGGCGAATTTTAAAATGTAGTCTTTATCGTTGTTCATCTTAGCCTCTGAAGTTGGTATTTTTATTCAGTAATTATTCCTGAAGATATCTTTTAGTGTAATTATGCTGTTTCCAATATCCCTGCCCCCTTCGGCATCGGGAATATTAGAGCATTCTATTTCAAATAAAAGTTAAGGAATTGACATCGATTTTTATTACCAGCTAATATAAATTAATAGTACAAAAAGAGCAAGTATAATCATAAAAAGCGCAGCCATAACAAGCGTACTTTTATGCTCTGTTTTCCCGTTCCTCTCATCAGCGAAGGTTGATGAAGTGCCGGCGGTTCCGGCATTCACTCCTGAAATCGGTATATCTGATGCAGGGTCATAAAGTCTTAATCTTACCTGTTTTTCATCTTCAATGAACTTTCCGTAAACACCGGGGATAATCTCAACAAGTATTTCAATAGGGTTGTTTTTTCCTGGAATTGATTTAATATCCACCACTGTGGACGGGACAGGTCTTGGACCCTTCTCCTCCCGGAGATTGTAAAGATCAATATAGTAGTTCTCTTTTGCTGTTGCAGGAATTAACCTTACCATAATACGGTCGCCGATTTTCAGTTCGTAAATAGGCTTCCCCTTTACAGGCGCGACAATAGGTTTTACCTGGAGAATAACAGTTGCGGGTATTTCATTCCCAGCACTATTCTTCTCAGGTGCTTCAGGGGGTTTTGATCTATCTTCCTTAACTTTGCGGAATTCTCCGGTTGAGACCTCCTGAATAATTGTTTCCATTATCAGATTTTTATCATGAATAATTCGGTTTATTAAATCATAGAGGATAATATCCATCTGGTCATAATCATAGTTATAGGTATGATCAAAAAGGAGCTGCATGATTTTATTGTCTTCAGTAAGTTTTTTTATAGCTTCCATAATGGAAAGGGTCGTACTGTTATTATAATTCCCTTTCCATTTCCTGTCAACAATCGCTTCTTCATATTTTTCCCATGAAGTATGTGGTTCAAGCTCATACATGTCAGAGTATGACGAAGCAATGACGTGATATATATCAAGCTGCTTTGTATTGTTGAAAATAAGGAGAAATAGTCCGTATAAATTCATTGATACAGACTTAAATCTCCCTTTTACTATAAGGATATTATCTTCAGAGGCTTGTGAAAAATCTGAGTCCATAACTGACACCATGACTGAAATATTTTGATTTTATATAAAAATGAATCAATATAATTGAATAGTTAATATTAACTATTCGGAGCATAATGTCAATATAAAAATGAGTAATTAACGCTTATGAATCGCTCAATTCATGTTGGGAATCAGCCGGTCTGATCCGGTAAATAATAAAAATTTTATTTACAATTAAAAGTTTTTATTTTACTATAAACGGGACGATAAGTATAATTATAGGTGATTTCTTTAAATTTCAGTGATAATTAGGGAATTCTTTTATTATAGCATATGTTCTATTCTTCATGCCCAAGGCGGCGGGGAGATATTTTTTTAACTTTACACTAAAGTATATGTTAAGGAATTAGCATTGTTTAGATTTACTCTTTTGCCTGATATTACCTTAAGGGGATTTTTCAAATGAAAAGAAAAACTGGAATAATATTTTTATTTATACTATTTATTTTTAATGCTGCTTCTTCATTTGCTGCGATTGACCAGACTTATGTGGAACGTATTCTTAAAGACAACAGAAGATATATCGAATTTATTAACGTTTGTGTTTCAAATTTTGCCCCTGATAAGAAGGATGAGCTCTTTGCTGTTTATCAGAAGCATTTCAATGGTGAGGTGGCATTTCTCCAGGGTGATTATAAAAGAGCCTTTGATAATGTCTATTCTTCTCAAAAGGATATGGAACTTCTGTATGAGTATATTCTCACTGTTCATTATCTTGAAGATTCGAAAAATATGCTTGATGGTCTTGCTCCTGAAATAATCAGATCAAAAAATTCTCTTTCAAGGCAGTATCTTGCTCTCGGATACAGGGACCGGACAGTTGCAAGGACGCACTATGTTGTGGGTGACGCAACTTATCCGAAACTTCATTCATATAAAATTTTTAAATATGAGGAAGGGATAAAAATGGCAAGGCGCGCAAAAAGATACGGCCTCCTGTCTCTTTATTCCGGTCAGAATCTCGAGATCAAAAGATCTATCTACAACCAGCTTTTTAAAAAGGAGAATGAAGAGGGGGTAATTTTCTTCAACAGGTTTGTAGATAAGGATGAAAAAGAATATATTGCGGAAATGAACAAATCATATCCTGAATATGAAAAAGAGTATGAGGAGAAGCTTAAAGCCCTTAAGGGGGGGGAAGGTGAACTGAATCCCATGGGTCAATCAATGGTTTTTGAAATGAAAGTTGCCCGCGGCGTGAGATTCAGAAGGGAGCAGCAGGTTGCCGGTTACCTGATAAACGGAGAATTCCAGAAAGCGGAACAGATAATAAGGCCATATATAGATAATTATATTTATAAGCTTATACAGGCAACAGTGGATACACTCTCAGGTAAAACTGGTGATCAGACTGAAGAACAGGTGGCAGCTGATAAGGAGCGTTACGCTAAGTTAATGACTCATCACATGGATAACTATTCGCTGCTCACAGGGGATTCAATTCTTGACGGCCTTGTGGGGTCTGTAAGGGTAATTGATGATGTAAAAAAAGAGAGTGATGATATTGACGGAAATGAAACCGTGGAGAAACAGGGGGATTAATTATACCGGGAATGCCTGGTTCAGGGAAATTGATTCTGCTGCCGGAGACTCTGCCGGCAGTAAGTTAACGGGCAAAGGTCTGAATATGGAAAAAAGTAAAAGGTTAGTCTTCAGGATTTTTTTTATATTTACTGTAATATTTCTGATATTTATTTTCTCAGATATTGTATACTGGTATTTTTATTAACAATTATTTCCAGTTTTCATTCCTTAACTTTTATTAGAAATAAAATGCTTTAATATCCCCGCCGCCGAAGGCGGCGGGGATATTGGAAATAGCATAATGACACTAAAAGATATCTTTAAGAATAATTATTGTATTATTTCAGAAGTTATAGTTTTTCCCTTTTACATTGAACTCCCATAATTCAACCAGTTTTTCAAATTCACGGTCCGGCGGTGATCCTTTAAAAAATTCATTCCTTCTTTTTATCAGGTAGTATACTGTAGAATCTTCAAGAAGAAATTTTTCCTCAAGCAGATTAAGCTTCTTAATTACATAATTAAGATTGTATGTGTTGAAGTTCCCCAGTACTTCAGTAGATGCAACTGTCGGTTCATATTTTAAAAGGAGTTCGGTAAAATAGAGGGCACTCCTCCATGAGTCTTTAATTCCTGAAAGGCCTGACTTGAAATGCATGCTCAGTTTTTCAAAGAGCTCCATATTCTTGTAGTAGGAGTCGTAAATTATTTTTATGTACTGGGGGAAGTAATTCTGCACCTCCATAAGGTCAACAGGCTCATCCATCTCTTTGAAAAGATTGAAAATTTCGGTACTTTTTTCATTGCCTGATTCAACATCAATAAGCTGGATTTTAAGATCCTTGATGATGGTTCTTACTATCCCGGCCTTTTTAAGATAAATTTCAATCTCAACAGGCTCTACGTAATAATTTTCGTTTCTATTGTTCATTGGGATACTTTTTTTTGATTTCAGACATTACATTTTTCTGCTGTTCAATATATACTAGAGCTTCAGCATCATTTATCAGTTTTTTTACTCTGCGATTATCAGAAGGTGCTGTCACCTTTATCTCTTCTACAATCTTATAAAAGTCTGCGTTCATTTTTTCAAGCTTTGCCCTGGAAAGATCCCAGAGTGTATCCCCCTTCTGAACAACAACTTTTTCACCATCAAGCATAATAAAAAGATTTGAAGGGTATATCCAGTTGGGATTTTTATTCTGAAATCCCTGATAGGATAATCTTGCGTAGCCGTTTTTGATTGCCACGTCATTAGCATAATTATAGATATCGAGATTGCTGATGGTTACACCGCTTTTTTCAAGAATTTTTTTCTCATCAGCATTGATTCGTGTGACAGTTATAATGCTTCCTTCAGGGGTATCCCCGGTGAGAAGTTCATCTTCAGTTAATATTGGTTCTATTCCGGAATCGCTTTTCCGCAGAAAAATAAATGAGATAATCGCTATAATTATCAGTAATGCGGCAACTCCTGCAATGAGGTATTTTTTGTTTACAGATGGTATAAGAGAGGGTTTTACTGCGTATTCTTCAGTTCTCATGTCAGGAGAATTCACAGCAGCTTCTTCCCCCTGGCGGGAGGATTTTTTCCCGGATGCTGCTTTCACAACAGTGTTTATGTCATTAAGATATATTTCCCGGGAATAGATCTCTTTCCTGTCACTGATCTCTCTTGATAGCTTGTCTATTTCGCTCCGCATTGAATTATATATTTCTGAATCCTTCCGGTCTTCATAGAAAAGATCAATGAGATTTCTTAATCTTACCCTGTCTTTAACAATACGGCTGCAGAGCTTTTTCTGTGTATCAGCAAATGCTCTATCATCCAGAAGGGTTTCATCATAATAATCAGAATAAAAATCGGCAGCCGCGTCACCGGTTTCCTCAAGGAACTGGTGGCAGCCGTTGTTATAAAAAACCATTACTGATTTTAAGGCTGCACTATTGCTCTCGATGAGATTGTAATTAAGTTTAGTTATATTTTTCTGGTAAATATTTTTTAAAGATGAGCTGAGTTTCCGGTCAGTAGTATTCATTACATGAACTTTTAAAAGAGAAAGGGTGTTGAATAACTCTTTCCACCTGGATGGATCTGCTGACATGGATTCCAGTTTTTCGTTTATTGCTGATATGTTCTTTCCGGCAAGCGCCTCGATCAGTTCACGGTCAATAATCCGGTCTGTGTAAATTTCCTCAATTGTGTCGCAGGTTATGAACTCGTACTGTATTCCGTTGAGAAGAAGATCTCTGTCAATATCGTGGAGTTTTCGGATGTTGGGATTGCCGTCGTTGAGAATAAAAACCGGTGTGTCGGTGGAACTGAAAAGGAGTGATGACTCCTCGTAAGCTGTATAGGTTACAATTATGGCCCGGGCTTTCTCCTTTAATATTGCTTTTGCTCCTGAATGTGATTTGATAAAATTAATAACAATATCATTTTTCTGGTTTTTCTTCTCTTTATAGGTTAGCCTGAGGTTAGGGGTGTTGTCAATTGATTCTATTTTTAATCCGTCGCCGGTGAGGTAGTTCATGCCGGTAAAATTCTGGTCAATAATGGTTGCGCTTTTAAAAAGTTTTTTTATCAGGTCAGTCTGGTCAGTATTGTCAGAAAAAAGACGGATCTTCCCCTCCCTGGTGTTTTTATATTTCAATAGTCCTGAAATATTGATGATGTTCTCAGATGGAAGAATAAGTTCCCGTATTTTATTCGGGTCAATGCGAAGATGTGAAAAGCGGCTGTAATAATTCCCCGGATACTGATATGATGTAAAATATCCTCCGCTGTAAAAGACCGGATTTGCATCAAATATAATAAAACCTGATCCGCTGTATCTGCCGTCATTTCTGCTTATTCCGGAAATACCTTCATGAATCGCCGAAATATCGGGATATTCCGTACTTATGGATTGAAGATCGAAAATATCTTTTCCTGAATGTACAATCTTTATATTTCCGTTACTATAGAATACCCCTATGAAATGGTCCCTGTGGGAGATATTTCTTTTTTTAGGCAGTTCAGGAATATCCTTGTCAATGTTAACAATAGAAACATTCGTAAGATCAAGACCGAAATTCCGCTGGTAATCGAGAAATCTTTTTAAAGTCCCTTCACTCCCTATGTATCTGTTGGACTGAAAATTTCTAATGTCAATATTGAACTGTTCGTGGGATGGATCCCCTTTTATTGTATCTGTAATTACAACATTTTCAATTAAAGGGATTATTTCTACAGGGAGATCCATCCATGTGCCTATTCTGATAAATGGGCGTTCATCCTGGATAGAATCCCCTGTGAAAATAATAAAGCATTCAGTATCTACCAGAAAAAGACGGTCAGAGTCATTTTTTATAATTTCATCAAGTTTCATTCTATTTCCCGCTGTATTAAAGAGATTTTTTTAGTATCAGTATTACTGTTAAAGGTCAGTATTTATACTTAAAAATTTTACTAAGGTAAAAACGTCTGATTATTCCCTCTGCCGGAGGGGAGAATCAGAATTTGCTTTTTACATTAAAAGAGATCTTTAGAAAATATTACTGTTAAAATAACACTTTAGATGTAATGAAGTAAAGATGCAATTAAAATTTTTATAGAATTAATACTATAACTGATGAATAGTGGTTAAAATGATGATGAAAACCTGTAAAAACAGGTTTGATTTGCCGATAGATTAATGATAACCTATATTTGTGTAAATTTGAAGCCATGAGATTATTAAACAGAATAATAATATATTTATATTTTCATTTTACCCGCATGACCCTACTTCTGTTCAGTGTCATGTTCTTTCTATTGTTTGCAATCATTGCTGCGGTTGTTTTTCAATCGCATGACGTTGTTACTGATCCTGTAGGGTGGGCCCGCCCTGCTGCCATATCCCCTGCCGGGGTGGAGGCAAAAAATGTTAATACAGTCAGGAAAGGGAACCTGGTTGCTGCTGTGTATGAAGGGGAGGCGGCAGGGGATAAAATTATTTATGTATCGATCTCTTTTGACGGAGGGATCAGTTTTATAGAGCCTGTAGTAATTACTTCGATTGATTCAAAGATTAATAACAATCCCAGAATCACGGTTTCATCCAGCGGGGTTCTCCATGTAATGTGGCATATACTTTCCGGAGAGGAATCTGAATCAAGAATGTATTCTTCAACCTCTTCAGATATGGGGGCATCCTGGACAAGTCCGACAGAAATTACATTCGGTCTTCAGCTGGAAATGCTGCCGGTTCCGGTAATTGATGACAGGGATGATCTGCATCTTTTTTTTACAGCTTATAAGGATGGGCAGTTTAATCTTTTCCACTCTGCTAAAAGAGGAAAGAGCGGATCTTTCAGTAATGCTAAACCACTCGCCGCACTTGCCGGAAATATAAGAGGGGCATTTTTCCCTTCAGTAAAATTTGAAGGGAGAAAGGGGATTATAGTATGGCAGAGTAAAGAGGAGAGCTTTATAGATCATCTTTACAGTGTAAGATCTGATAACTACGGGCAGAGCTGGAGCCGTGTTGATAAGATTACAACCGGGAGATTCAATAATCAGGCCCCTTCTATAGAAGTTTTTGATGATACTGTATATCTGGTTTTCATGGATAATAGTGAGAGAAACTGGGGGATCAGGCTTTTAAGAGGATACAATATGGGGGCCAGATGGGATGATGAATCGACAAAAGTTTCTGAAACTAATGCCAACTGTTATGCACCTTATATTACCCTGGGGCCGGACAATGAACTTCTTATAATCTGGCATGACTTAAGAGAGAGGGGGAGCCGGATTTTTTACAGAAAGTATTCAACGAGGAGTAAAGAGCTTCTCCCGGAGTTGAGGCTCTCTATGAGAAATGTTCCGGCCCGCAACCCGGTTGGAGTGCGAACCGGAAGAAATCTTGCCGTATTCTGGGAGGAATCGGGGAGGATCATAAGTAATCATAGTGATATAACCGTTAACCCCCCTGTTGTTTTTTCCCGTACTCATCCGGAAAACCGCTGGAGTAAAAATACTGAGGCAGTAATTGAGTGGACCAGGCCCGGTGATGATTCCGGAGTAGCAGGATATGCAACACTTGTGGATAATAATCCTGAATCAATACCATCGATCCAGAATTACAGGTTTGATGTTAACAGGGCTTATCTTACAGGACTTAATGACGGTATTACATATTTCCATATAAGAGCCATTGATGGTGCTGGTAATATGAGCCGTACAGTCCATTATAAAATTCAGGTGAGTGCCAATCCACTTGCAATGCCCCTGGTTGTATCACCGAGCCATCCGGAGAATGAAAAATCTCCGTCAAGGGATGCTGCTTTCAGATGGGTAGTAAATGATTCAAGAAGACTAAAGGGTTTTCTATATAACCTTGAAAAAGATAGAAGCAGAAAGCCTGATAAACTTATCCAGGATTTCAGCCTTAATTTTAATAACCTGGAAAAGGGTGTTTACTTTTTTAATATTGCTGCTGTGAGCAAAACAGATCAGGTAAGCAGGGTTACAACTTACACCTTTATTGTAGGCGATGATGCGGATTTTGATGCGGATTATATGAAGGGTCTCTCTGATAAAGATTTTGATATGGCTGACGGAAAGCCTGTTGTACGGCCAGGGATTCCATTTTTAGAAATCACTTTCCCTTTTGCTGATGTGTATAACAGGAACAGTTTCAAGGGAATAATCACTCCGGTAAATATCCGCAGGGATTTTATTGAGGGGTATTCAGTTGTGCTCGGGAAAGAAGAGAAAAAACCTCTCAACAGGATAAACCATAAGTCAGAAATAGTTCAATTTTCTGATCTTAAAAATGGTCATTATGCTTTTGGCATAAAAGGGAAATACTATAGAATTATCCATGGGGAGAAAAGATATTACTGGACAGAACCTGTTTTTAAAACCTTTACTATTGATGTTCCCTTTCAGGATACACCTTTTGACAGGCTTTACGGCACCCTGGTGCAGAAGCTGAAAGATACAGAGCCTGCGGCAGTTCCTCTGATCATTATTCTCTCTCTTATCGCTGCTGTATGGGGATTTGGACTGAAAATCAGTTTTTATTTTAAACTTCTAAAGTATCGTCTTAGACTCCGTTTAACAAGATAACCTGAGTTGTAGCAGTATTAAGATGTTGTCATTCCCGCGCATGCGGGAATCTCAGAACTCCTGATTTTCCCAAGAGATTCCGGCAGTGCAGCCATGATGGCTGCCTGCAAGCACGAAACAGGATGTTTGAATAATGCTTGTCTACGTTATCACTTCGGCCGGAATGACAGATTTTACCTCTGAAATCCTACTACCACCACCGGTGTATAATCCGTTTACCCCTTATTTTCTTTGACATAAATACAACTCTATCGCATAAGTGTTAAGATCATGAATTAGTTTATTCAGAATTGAATAGTATTTCACAGGAGAATTATGAAAAAAATTTATATATTTCTGCCGGTTTTCTGTCTTTTGCTTTCTGCAGGGTGCTCCCCTGTTGACCAGGTGAAGTGGGGGAGCGTGGATCTTTTCGGGAATCAGATAAAGGTGAGAACCATAACATCTTCAATAGCCGGGAGGAGCGGGTCGGTTGTCTGGGAAAAGGGGGAAAAATCTGGTGATGACTCTTCAGAAATAGTTGTAGCAACTATCAGGCGAGGAGATGAGGAATCGAGGCTTCATTTTTTGTACAACAGGGATAGTCGTGAGTGTACGATTATTAATTTTAAGAGAAACGGAGAACATCTTTCTCCATTTATGATTTATAAATATCTCGGGAGGGGCATATAAGCCCAGTTTTCGGGAGTTAAAATGAGCGGGCGAAGGGGCTCGAACCCTCGACGTCCAGCTTGGGAAGCTGACATTCTACCACTGAATTACGCCCGCAATAAAGCCAGTAAAAAGGGATATAGATAATATATCAATTCTTTTTCAGTATTTATTCCGAAAGATATTTTTTAGCGTAATAATTTTGTTGCTATACCCCCGCCGCCTTCGGCGGCGGGGGTATTAAACTATTTTATACTAAATAAAAGTTTAGAAATTAGCACTGATCCTATTTCCCCAATTTTATTAACAAAAAAGAGTTTTTTATTTCTAAAAAATAAGAGATAATAAATAACTGTACTTTTTTTGTAGTTCATTATAATATAAGTGTAATACGATAATGAATTAAAGCTGTCTTATAAATGATTATAAAAGCAGAGTAAAATGAGTTTTTTAATTAAAATACAATTCCGATTTCTCATGGCGATTCTTCTTTTCTCATTATTCGCCCCATATCATATCTCTGCCCAGTCTGTAAGGGATATGGACCGGGAGGCGCAGAAACACTTTGATGATAAAGAATTTTCAAAAGCTGTAGCAATATGGCTCAATATTCTTGATCTTGAACCTGATAATCTGGAAATCCAGAGAAAAATTGAGATGCTTTACGATATGAAGCAGCGTAAGGATATTGAGCTGGAACGGGCAAAATTTAACTTTAAACTGGCCCGAAGAGACCTTATAAAAAACAGAGATGATAAAATTTCATTAAAAAATGCCCAGTCTAATCTTAATGCTGCCAGAGAGAAAGCCTCCGTGGCTTTTGAAAGTTTTGTAATTGCCTACAGAATAGACCCCAGGGATCCGGAAATGCAGTTCCTCCGGGAGGAAATGCAGAAACTGGAAAGATTTATTGTATCAGAGGATACCAGGCTGAAAGTAACAATAGCACAGAGGGAGAGGGTGGATGCCTTGAAGGCACTGGCTATTGCTGCAATGAATGAGCGGAGGTATCAGGATTCACTTAAGCACTGGGAGGAGATTTTATCCTTTCTTCCTCAGAATATTGAAGCTCTTGAAGGGAAAAGGCAGGCAGGGCTTGCTATTGAAAATGCTATAAAATATGAAAGTATCAGAAGATTTATGGCAAGCGGGATTGTTTTTTTTAACCAGGAGGAGTTTACTCTTGCCAGGCAGGAATTTATAAATGTTCTCCAGCTCGATCCTGCCAATGCCGCAGCGGATGAGTATATTGACAGGATTGATGACAGACTGAATGAGAGGAGACGTCTTGAACAGAGGATGAGACAGGCTGAGGTATTTTACGCCTCCGGGATTAACAACCTGAGAGAGAACAGGTTTGATGAGGGGAGGGATGATTTTGAAAATGCCCTGGCCCTTGTTCCTGATTACAGGGATTCCAGACAGAGACTTCTCAGTATCCCGGGTTTGAGAGCTGATTTTGCAAGAAGGGAGAGGGAGAGAAGATTAAGGCTGATAGATACTGAATTTCAGAATGGATTGATCGCCCTTACCCAGCAGCAGTATCAGGAGGCAATCTCTGCTTTTGAAAAAACACTCAGCCTTGATCCTGAAAATCAGCTTGCACTTGTGTATATTCAGAGGGCAAAGGATGCCTTGCTGCAGATAGAAGAGGAGATTGTTGATAATAATTCACCATATTTTGATCTGGTAAATTCCCTTGTGGTGTCTGGAGAAAAGTTGTTTAATGAAGAAAAATATGAAGAATCAAAAAAACGGTGGGAGAAGATTCTTGAACTTTTCCCTAAAAACAGGCTTGCAACGGAGTTTGTCCTTAAATGCGAAATGAAGCTGAATCCTGAGAGAAGAGAAACATTTGCTGAGAGGCTGGTTTCTGAAGGGAATGAATTCCTTGAGAAAAAGGAATTCCGTGACGCAAAGACAAAATTTGAGCTTGTAAAATCTTTCTATCCGGAATATCCTGATATAAATAATCTGATTGCAAGGTCGGATAGGGGGCGCGGTTCTACAGGGGGTGTATCTGTTGTACTCTCCGGGACAGACAGAAACGAAGTAGAGAGGCGTTACAGGCTTGGGATGTCATACTATCAGAGAGGCGGGGTTGGAAATCTGAATCGCGCTCTAACTGAACTTCGCTGGGTTGTTTCCAGGGATCCGGACAATATAAGGGCAATTGTCGGGGTAAACAGGATTGAAGCTCAGCTCAGATCGGGTGCGGCAGGTTCTGCAGTTGCGGAGAGACGGACAGGTCTTACTCCTGAGCAGGAGGCTCTGGTCCGGACCTATTACTATCGCGGGATAAACTATTACTCTAATAATGATTTTAACAGGGCTATTGCAGAATGGAGAAAGGTGCTTGCCATTGATCCGGGACATGTTAATGCCAGAAATAATATTCGCAGAACTCTTGTGCTGCTTGGAAGGTGATTTGAAATGAAATCTGACCAGAATATAAATCAGAAAGATACTGATAATAATAAAAACGATCCGGTGAAAGGGGGAGTCAGATTCGGGATAAGGTTTAAAATTTCTGTAGCAATTATATCTCTTGTATCTCTGATAATTCTTTCAATCGCAGTAATGGTAATCTATAGAGAGAGTAATTTATTAAAGGAACAGATTGTCGGTTTCGCTGAAAGAGAGGTTGAGCATCTTGCAAATACAGCGCAGCAGACTATCGGTATTGATGAACTCGCACTCTCCGATGCTGTAAATGAACTCCGCAAAATTGAGTTTTTCCGTTACGTTTTTGTTCTTAATGCCAGAGATGAAATCCTTTATTTCTTTGATAGAAGAGGATCTGAAGAGGGGACTCTGCATGCTGAAAGAAAACCTGTGAGTGATGGTGTTACCAGAGATCTTAATCTTACTGAAAAACCTGGAGATGTGAGAATAATTGAATATAAAGATCCCGATTCAGCAGGGGAGATATATGATTTTGTTCTCCCTGTAGCAAGCAGAATTGACAGTAAAAGAAAGGTTGGTGCAGTAGTAATCGGAATGTCCGACATAGTGATAAGGAAAGAGATTGAAGAAATTACAAAGCTTATCGGAATTGCTTTTTTCGCATTTCTCCTTGTATCTGTTTTAGGTTCAATTATTCTGGCAACAGTTATTATCCGCCCTATAAGGCGTTTATCCTATGGCGCTTCAGTTATCGGTAAGGGTGATTTTAATCATAGAATTGAAATTAAATCGAGTGATGAGCTTGGCCTTCTTGCTGAAGAATTTAATACTATGACAGAGATGATCCAGAGTGCCAGGGAGAAGGAAATTGAAGCAAGAATAATGGATGAGCAGCTTGAAATGGCGCGGGATATCCAGGAAGGCCTTAATCCTATGGGGTATTATGATAAAAACGGTATACAGATAAAGGGTTTTACAAGAGCAGCAAAGGGTGTGGGGGGTGATTATTTTGATTATACCGAGATTGATGAACACAGGGTATGCGCTCTCTTAAGTGATGTTGCAGGAAAGGGTGTACCTGCTTCTCTGGTAATGGTAATGATTAGAACAGTTTTTACTTCCTATATTGACCGGGAGGATATTGACTGTGCCAGTGTTGTTAAGGCTATAAATGATGCCTTGAGTGCTGATTTTGCTATAGATAAATTTGCCACACTTTTTTTTGTAATATATGACAGAAGAACAGGGGAGCTTTCTTTTTCAAATGCCGGGCAGGGACCTCTTTTCTGCTACAGGGCTGCGCTTAAGGCCTGTACCAATACGTCACTTGATGGGGTACCTATCGGGATTATGGAGGATGTTGACTACCAGCAGGCAAAAGTTAAGTTTGATCCGGGTGATATTGTATTTGTTTATTCAGACGGTATTACTGAAATGAGGAATGCTGACAGGGATGAATACGGGCTTAACAGGGTTCAGCGATTTCTGCTGGAAAATAATCATCTGAATGCCAAAGAAATAGTTGAAAATCTTGTTGAGGATGTGGAGAAGTTCAGGGGGGATGTGCCCCCTCATGATGATATGACAATACTGGTATTAAAAAGAGAGAGCTGAGTTTGAAGGCAAAAAAAAGCTGATTTACATCAGCTTTTTTTAGTCTATATTTATAGTATTATTTTTTAAAGGAGTTCATCTTCAGTATCATAAATTGTGAAAAATTTATCCAGAGTGGCAAGTTTAAGGATATTCAGTACATCATCATGAATATTCATCAGGGCAAATTTTCCTGTATGAGCTTTCATTTTTTTCATTCCTGCTACAAGTGCTCCAATTCCTGAAGAATCCATATAATTTACGTCTTTCATGTCTACAATAACACTTGGGTATTGCCCGTCAGTTATGCTGAACAGGGCTTTTTTCAGTTCACTTACATTATAAAGGTCAACTTCACCGCTGACTTCAATAATTTTGTGTTCCCCAAGTTCTCTAAATTCGATATTCACGTAATCCTCCGGAATATTTGGTTTTTTCAAAATGATTGTTTAATGGTCTGGCAAAAAAAAGCACGACCGTGCAGAATTTCAATAACAAATAATAAAACTCTATAATTTATATGTCAAGAAACAATTTGTCAATAAATTCTGTCAGGTCAATAAAATTATTAACTTCTTTCATTTCTGTACAATGTACTCCATATGTTGAAGCAATGCTGTCGTTCCAGTCCCAAAGATGTTTTTTCTCAGGGTTAAGCCAGAAAAGATTTTTCGATTTTTCCGATATTTTTTTAAATGATTCAATCCCGGGATCATTATCATTGTTTCTGGCATCGCCAAGAATAAGAACAGATGTTTTTTTTGTCAGGGCATCACTATGATTATCAATAAACATGTCAATGCATCTTCCATAGTTGCTTCCCCAGCCATAGGTAAAATTGGTGTCTTCAAACATGGAATTTATTGCCCTTTCCGGGTCCATTTCCATGAAAAGATCGGTTATTTCTACCATGTTGCTTATAAAGGCGAATGATCTTACTTTTGAAAAGAGACTCTGCAGGGTATATGCCAGTAGGAGCATAAAGCGTGAATACTGGTTAACCGATCTTGAAACATCACATAGAACTACAAGCTGAGGGCGGTCGATTTTTTTATTTTTATAAAATAGCTTAAATGGGACCCCGCCGTACTGGAGGTTGGTCCGGATAGTTTTTTTGATATCCAGGCCCCCTCTCTTCACCTTTTTTTTCCTTAATGAAATCCGGTTTTTAAGCTTTTGCCCGAATCTGTTAATAAGCTCCCTCATCTCTTTTATTTCTTCTGGAGAGAGCTGGTATATAAACTTGTTGAGCAGATAATCCTCTCTCTCTTTAAGCTCTTTTCCGATATTCCTTCTGGAAATTTTAAGGTGCATCATTTTCCCTAAAAGATTGAGCAGCTCTGCCGTTTCTGCTTCAGATAATTGAGTTTCCTGATCTGCAGCCTTTGAAAAGTATGAAGCTGTCAGCCGTCCCCCTGTTCTGAAAATACTGATCCCCGTTCCGCCTGAGGAGCCGGAGTCGTTCAGCTCATCAAGGAGTAAATTGAGTATATCGCTTTCAGATTTTTCAGCAAAAACCGATTCATCAAGAGAGTTCAGGAAATTTTCAAGAACTTCGCTCAGATTCTTTATTTTATCAGGTGTGAGGAGATTGTCCAGGCCTGCAAGTTCCCTGAAATTTATATCATCAAAAAATTTTCCTCTTCCGGAGAAGTATTCTTCGAAGCATTTTTCAAAAACAGGGATGTCAGTGTAATCTTTTATCAAAGTTGTCTGGAAAGTCTGTCTGAATACCTCTTTGTCATCCAGCGGGATTTCAGTAATTGCCTGGAAAAGGGATAATACTTCATCAACTGAAATAGAAATGTCCGCGTCCTTCAGTACTTCCACGAAGTCGAAGATTTTCCTGTTTACTGCGCTTTGATTTGTACTGTTTGCCATATCAGTTTATAAATATCTCTCTGGAATGCTCTATAGTGAGTTCAATATCTTTCTGATACTTCAGGATAAAGTTCAGGGTTTCAATTGCAGTCTTTTCATTAAGATCTTCATATCCAAGCATAACAAGTGCCTTGGCCCAGTCCAGGGTTTCGCTGATACTCGGTTCTTTTTTAAGCTTAAGGGTCCTTATCCTCTGAACAGTCTCTACAACCTGGCTCGATAATCTGGCGCTGCTCTCCGGGACCTTCAATGATACAATTTTCTGTTCAAGTTCCAGAGTGGGGTAGTCAATATAGAGATGAAGACAGCGTCTCTTAAGTGCATCTGACATCTCCCTTGCGCTGTTGGATGTTAGTATGACGATCGGTTTTTTTATTGCTGAGAAGGTCCCTATTTCAGGGATAGTGACCTGGAAGTCTGAAAGAACTTCAAGGAGGAATGCTTCAAATTCGGGATCTGATTTATCTATTTCATCAATGAGAAGAACAGTTTTCTGCTTTTTGGTAATGGATTTGAGAATCGGTCTTGGAATAAGAAATTTCTCTGAAAAAAATACATCCTCTGTTTCTGTAAGGCGCTTTACAGCACCGGCAAGGGTTTCCTCTGCACCTGTAATTTCTGAAAGCTTGTCTTTAAGAATCTGGGTATAGAGGAGCTGTTTTGCATACTCCCATTCATAAAGTGCTTTGGCCTCATCAAGCCCTTCGTAGCACTGCATTCTTATAAGTTCAATGTCCAGGGCTGAAGCAATGCATTTTGCAAGCTCGGTTTTCCCTACACCTGCGGGACCTTCCACAAGTACAGGTTTTTCCAGTTTCAGGGCAAGGTAGACTGTAGTAGCTATTGCCCTGGATGTAATGTATTTCTCTTTTTCAAGTCTCTTGGATGTTTCTTCTATGCTGCTGAACATGGCATCACCGTTGAAATTGTAGTTTTATTGTAAGGGTCTATTTGCGGGATTTTATTTCAAGAAGTTTATTAAAAAAACGTATGGACTCCAGAGTTCTATTTAATATTTTCAAGGATAAATATATCCTTAAATTTTAATATCTCTGATTCATCAAGAAAAGAGGTTATTTCATCCGCTTTGTCTTTGAATATAGAAACAATTTCAAGAAGCTTCCCGATATCAATGTTGGCCGTGGTAATTCTGCTGCTGTAAAAGGCTTCATCAAGCTGTTTTGCAACAGCACTACTCTGGGCAAGGGAAAGGTCATGGAGCATGTTCTCATCAATTATATTAAGGCCCTTTGATTGTGCAATCCTGCTGAAATAGATCATAAAAGGGATAAATGCTTCAATTATCATCCCCCGTTCTATGAGACTCCATTTCTTAATTGAGCGCCTTAAAGCTGCAGCGTCAACTTCAGGGGTTTTCTCGTCGGATATGAAATGAGAAGAGAATGTCATGGATGTGTGATTGACGCTTCTCATTATGTCAAGATTCAGATCTGTCATACATTCTATGGGGACTGAGTCTTTATCAAGGAGAACAGCGCTGTTTATTTTTTCTTCATTGATGCTGCGGCAGGTTATAAGTATATAATCCGCATTTACACCTGCGGTGATGAATTTTTTCATTCCATTAAGTCTATATCCCCTATCAGACTTTTCTATGGTTACAGGGGCATCTTTGCTTTCAGAGTGGGCCAGGGCACAGATGGAGAAATCATTTATATTCTGTACAAGTGAAATGAAACTGCTCCCTTTCGGGGAGGAGAGTACCAGGTCGTTTAATACAGGCCTGGCAAGTGCTGTCTGAACTATCCATAATACAGAGAGGCCCAGGTCGCCAGTCTCTTTTGCAATGAGTGCAGATGGTCTCATTACCCGGTAGTTTTTTATGTCAGGCTTGAAAAAGAGTGCCAGATCCTGCCACAGTTCTTTCTGAAGCGGGTTATCCCCTGTTCTTTTCAGGTACGTGCTGTTTATTTTCTTTATCAGATTATTCATTTTTTCTTAATAGTTGTGTTTTAAGGCCGGGGTTTATAACCTTACGGCCTTTCTCACTCTGAAAATATAACTTTTACCATTTCAATAACTATTCCCTTTATATTGTTCCGAAAATCTTTTGCAAGCTAAGCATTATAAAAGGATGTTTTAATACTTTGATTCATCAACTTGCTTAAGTTTTTATTTTACGTGCCCCCTTTGGGGGACAGGGGGCTGACTCCGGAATATGTGGAGATAAACAATATTATTACTTTTCCCAAAGATCCGGAATGAGCCCTATTTTTTATTTCTCAGCATAGATTCAACTTTTATCGGGAGTCCGTAAAGGTTCAGAAACCCTGTGGCATCCTTCTGGTCATAGAGTGTGCCTGCGTCAAATGTGGCAATGTCTGCACTGTAAAGTGAATCGTCAGATTTTCTTCCAACTATCATGCAGTTCCCTTTGTATAGCTTGAGCTTTACAGTGCCGTTTACATATTCCTGTGTTTTATTGATCAGTGCATCCAGGGCTTCCCGTTTTCTTGTGAACCAGAGCCCGTTGTATATAAGCGCAGCATACTCATTAGCCAGATTATCCTTGAAATGCTGTGTATCCCGGTCAAGTGTAATAGATTCAAGGTCACGGTGTGCTGCCATAAGAACAGTCCCTGCCGGTGTTTCATATACTCCCCGCGACTTGATTCCAACAAGCCTGTTTTCCACTATGTCAACACGGCCGATTCCATTTTCACCAGCTATTTTATTAAGTTTTTTCATCAGTGCAACAGGTTTAAGTTTTTTTCCGTCAATAGAAACAGGTTCACCTTTTTTAAATTCTATTTCAATATATGTAGGGGAATCAGGTGCGGCTTCCGGCGATTTAGTAAGTACAAACATGCTTTCATCAGGTTCCCTGTAGGGATCTTCCAGAATCCCCCCTTCGTAGGAAATATGTAGAATGTTGCGGTCCATGCTGTAGGGTTTGTCCCTGGTAACAGGTAGAGGTATTTTATGCTTCTCTGCATAGCTGAAGAGCTTGTCCCTTGAATCGAGATCCCATTCTCTCCATGGAGCAATTATTTTAAGATCAGGAGCCAGTCCCATGAAGGCCATTTCGAACCTTACCTGGTCATTCCCTTTCCCTGTGGCGCCGTGGCAAACAGCATCAGCCCCTTCGAGCCTTGCGATTTCAACCTGCCGCTTTGCTATAACAGGTCGGGCGATTGATGTACCAAGGAGATACCTGTCTTCATAAATTGCATTTGCTTTAATAGCATTGAATATATAGTTTTTTACAAAGTCTTCTGTAAGATCTTCAATGTAGCATTTGGAAGCCCCTGTTTTTTTTGCCTTTTCTTCAAGGCCGTCAAGCTCCTCCTCCTGCCCTATATCAGCGGCATAAGCTATCACTTCGCATTTATATGTATCTTTAAGCCACTTCAGTATTATTGATGTATCAAGCCCGCCGGAATAGGCGAGTACTACTTTTTTAATTTTCATATCTTTGCTGCCTCTTTTGATATAGTCTGTTATAATTTAAAATAGCTCATTCCAGATTTTTGGGATACAAAGGGAGTGCTTTTTTGCTTTTCCCCCTGTCCCCCAAAGGGGGCACGAGTTATCTATTATTACTATCACTCTGAAAATATAATTGTTACCACTTTGATAGCTAATCCCTTTATATTGTTCCGCATATCTTTTGCAAGTTCAACAATATAAAGTATTTTTTAATACTTTGATTCATCAACTTGCTCAAGTTTTTATTTTACGTGCCCCCTTCAGGGCGCCCGAGCGAAGCGACAAAGTACGCCCGGGGTAGACAGGGGGCTTGCTCCAGAATATGTGGGAACAAACAATATTATTACTTTTCCCGAAAATCTGGAATGCCTGAAAAATCAGATTTGACTCTCCGCAGTAATTATTTAATGACACATTCCGCGGAGATTTTTGAAAATTCTACTTTCTCCCCATGAGGGCACACATAATAGCTTTCTGACAGTGTAACCTGTTTTCTGCCTGATCAAAAACAATCGATGCAGGGCCGTCCATAACCGCATCAGTTATCTCCTCCCCTCTGTGTGCCGGTAGGCAGTGAAGAACTTTTGTGTTTTTACCGGTTTTACTCAGCAGTTCTTCAGTTACACAGTATCTGGCAAATGCCTTTTTCTTTTTGGCAGTCTCTTTCTCCTGACCCATGCTTACCCAAACATCTGTATAAATATAGTCTGCCCCGTTCACTGCTTCATCAATATTATCAGTTATCATAATATTGGAATCTGTTCCTGATGATATTTTAAAGGCACGCTCAAGTATGCTCATGTCAGGGGAGTATTTTTTAGGGCATGCTACGGTGATATCTATACCCAGTATTGCTGCACCGAGAAGAAGGGAGTTCGCCATATTATTCCCGTCACCGATATATGTAATTTTCAAATCGGAGAGATTTTTCTCTCTTTCAAAAATTGTATAGTAATCGGTCAAAGCCTGGCATGGATGGAATGAGTCACTCAAACCGTTGATAACAGGGATATCGGAGTAGTGTGCAAGTGCCATTATTTTTTCATGTTCAAATGTGCGGATCATAATACCGTCATTGTATCTGGAAAGGACCCTTGCTGTATCTGCTATTGTTTCCCCCCGGCCCAGCTGTATGTCATTGCTGCTTAAAAAAAGCGCGTGCCCGCCCAGCTGGATCATACCTGTTTCAAAAGAGACCCTGGTACGGGTGGAGCTCTTTTCAAAAATCATTGCCAGGGTTTTATTTTCCAGGTATTTTTTAAATTTACCTTTCTTTGTATTCTTTTTTAAATAAGATGTAAATTCAAAAAGGTTTATAATCTCTTCCTGTGTAAGGTCAGATAGTGATAGTAAATCAGGCGTTTTTAGAACGGGTATTTTCATATTGCTCCCCTTTTTTAATTATGACTTTTTCAAAGATATCCATCCCCTCTTCAAGAACTTCCATGCTGATGTTAAGGGGTGGCATAATCCGTATAATGTTTACCGCAGTACAGTTAATGATCAGTTTCTCTTCAAGGGCCTCTTTGACAAGGTCCATGCCAGGTTCAGCAATCTCAATCCCGATATGGAGTCCCATACCCCTTATATTTTTAATGTAGCCCGTTGTCTGCTTCAATTTTTTAAGTCTGGAGAATATATATTCTGATGCTGTTTTTACGTTTTCTATCATCTTTTTGCTTTTTACTTCTTTTATCACAGCAGCAGCGGCAGCACATGCCAGATGATTCCCTCCGAATGTTGTACCGTGAGATCCTGCCGGAAGATGTTCAGATAGAAAATTTTTAGCATGGAGTGCGCCAACAGGAACACCGCCGCCAAGCCCCTTTGCAAGGGTGACAATGTCCGGGGTGATGTTGAAGTGCTGGTAGACAAAAAGCTCGCCGGTTCTTCCGATACCTGTCTGCACTTCATCAACGATAGTGAGTATACCCTTCTGGTTGCATATGTCAAAAACCTCTCTTACAAAGTCCTCTTCTGCGATATTGATTCCGCCTTCACCCTGAATCAGCTCCAGCATTACTGCAGCGATATACTTATCTTTTTTTGCTGCTTTTCTGAATGCTGCCGGATCATTAAAAGGTACATATGTAAATCCGGGAACAATCGGGCCGAATCCGCTATGTATTTTCTCCTGGGCTGTTGCAGACATGGAGCCGAAAGTCCTGCCGTGGAATGATCCTGTAAAGGTAATAATTTCGTATTTCTTTTTATGTATGCTCAGTCCATGCCTTCGTGCAAGCTTGATTGCAGCTTCATTGGCTTCGGTTCCGCTGTTTACAAAGAGTGTTTTCCCCGGGAAAGAATTTTCAGAAATAAGTTTGGCAGCTTCAATCTGTTCCTGATTATAGAACCAGTTTGATGAATGAATCAGTTTGTCAATCTGACCATGGAGAACTTTCTGAAGCTGAGTACTTGAGTATCCCAGGGAGGAAACAGCAATTCCGGAAAAGAGATCCACGTATCTTTTATTGTCCTGGTCGTAAAGGTATGAGCCGTCCCCTTTGACAAATGAAACAGGGAGCCTGCTGCCGTAGTTCTGGAAAAGATACTCTTTGTCATCTTTTATAATTTTTTCAATCTTTGATGAATTCAATTATTTCTCTCTTTGCATTTTATTTCAAATAAAGTTAAGAAATTAACACTGTTTTTTATCCGGAATAATTGCCTTTAATGTCAATAATTAAAACAGCCTTAAAAGACAATTTAAATTAAAAAAATCAGGAACAATTACTCTTTCATCTCCTTATTCAATACTGCAATTGCAAATTCCCCTTTGTCAGTGAGCCCCGGAAGCATATCCTCAATCTTCCCCGGCTTAATCGAAATGTATTCTTCAAATGTTTTTGTCATTTCTCTGCCGATAAATATTTCTCTGTCATAAAAGACTGCGGAAATGTCTGCAAGCGTTTTCTTTATTCTATGGGGTGATTCATAGATTATTATAATACCCTCAAATTCCCTGAGCCGTGTAAGCTCATTAACCCGTTTCCCCGGTTTTTTGCTTAGGAACCCTCCAAAAATGATATGTTTATCCGGGAATCCTGTAACTGAGAGAAGGGTTGTTACTGCTGATACCCCTGGGACAGGAATAATGCTGATCCCCGCTTTCCTTGTCATTGCCACAACCCTGCTCCCCGGATCTGAAAGGCCGGGTGTGCCTGAATCTGTCATGTATCCGGCAGTTTTTCCGCTCTCCAGCTCTTTTATAAGCTGCTGTATTCTTAAATCACCCGAGTGGGTGTGGAGCGATCTCAGGGGCTTACTTATGCCGTGATAGCTTAAAAGCCTCATAGTCTGTCTTGTGTCTTCGCAATAGATGACATCTATTTCATCTTTTAAAATTTTCAACGCCCGGAGAGTCATATCCTCCGGATTGCCGATAGTGGAGGCGATTACGTAGAGCTGCCCCTTCTTCTCCATTTTTACCTCTGGTTAAGCAAAAGTTACTTGAAATATAATGAATTTATGCTCATATTTCTTCAAGTAATTAAATTTTCATAGAATGAAATAAAATCAGTAATTATTCCTGAAGATATCTTTTGCTGTAATAATGCTGTTTTCAATGGGGCTGTCCAAAAAGTAATTTCCCTGTCATACCGGCTGTAGTGTAGCGAAATGCCGGTATCTCTCAGGCCTGATTTAATCGGGAGATTCCGGTATTTGGCCGGCTTTATTAGAACATCCTGTTCTATATGCCGGCAGGCAAACCTCATGTTTGCTCCACAAATTGAAGTTGCACCCCCTGAACGCAGTGAGGAAGCACTCCTGGGGTGAAACCGGAATGACAAATCCTTGAAAATCCGACTTTTGAGACAGCCTCATTAGAGCATTTTATTTTAAATAAAAGTTAAGGAATTAACACTGAAATAAAGTAAACATTAAGGAGATGGTATGTCTGATCAAAATCCGGGGGGATTGCATGAATCAGATGAAGGCTCTGATTTAAAAAAGCTTGCACTTATTGTTGAACAGAGCCCTTCAGCTGTTTTGATAACAGACAGCACTGGAATAATAGAATTTGCCAATAAAAAACATTCAACTTTATCAGGATATTCTTTTGAAGAGATAAGGGGTAAAAATGTATCAATTCTAAATTCAAGACACAATGGGAGGGAAATATATCGTGACCTCTGGAGCGCTCTTATTGAAGGGAGCGACTGGAATGGTGAGTTCAGAAATCAGAGAAAGGATGGTGAGCTTTATTGGGTTCTCGCATCAATCACTCCATATTACAACAGCAATGGTGAGATTACACATTTTATCTCTATCCAGGAGGATATTTCCTACCTGAAAAAGATCGAGCTTGAATTGAAGCAGTCTGAAGAGAAGTTCCGTGTTCTCTTTGAGACCCTCCCGGAAGGTATAGTTGTCACAGATATGGAGGGATATATTCTGCAGATCAACCAGGCTTATCTGAAAATTCACAGGTATGAGGACAGAAGTGAGCTTATCGGCAAAAATATACGGGATACAGTTTCCAGGGATAATTATCAGTTTATAGATAAACTTTTTATCCAGGCTGGAGAAACCGGATACAGCAAAGTCAGTGATTACAGGCTCCCCTATGATGAGCCTGTATATGTTGATGTTCAGGTTTCTCTTATGAAGGGGGAGGCTCATGAGAACATAGGCTTTGTTCTGCTCACAGGTGATATTACTGAAAGCAAAATGGCCGAGAAAGCCTTAAAGGAGAGTGAAGCCCGGAACAGAGCCCTTATTGAAGCAGTACCTGATATAATGTTCAGGGTTAATGATGAAGGGATATATCTTGATAAAATGCTGGGGAGTAAAATAAACGAGGTTTTCCCTCAGGAAGTTGCCGTGAGTACGGTTAAATATATTTCTGATGCCATAAGAACAAGGATGATACAGATTTTCGAATATCCTGTCCAGACAGGTGGGGGGTCAGAGCATTATGAAGCAAGATTTGTGGCAATAGAGGATGATGAGGTCCTTGTTATTCTCAGAAATGTAACAGAACGAAGAAATGCCATGGAAGCAATAGAGGAGGCAAGGCGTGAAGCAGAACTGGCAAACAGGGCCAAGAGTGAATTCCTGGCAAATATGAGCCATGAAATCAGGACCCCCCTTAACAGCATAACAGGTTTTATTGAGCTTCTCATGAGGAGCAGAATGGATGAGTCCCAGAGAGATTATCTGGGCATTATTAAGAAGAGCGCATCAAGCCTTCTCGGTATTATCAATGATATTCTTGATTTTTCTAAAATTGAGAGTAAGCATCTGGAAATCAATAATGTTGAGTTCAATCCATACGTGGAATTTGAATCTGTAGTAAGTCTTTATAATATCAAAGCCAGGGAAAAGGGTATTGTTTTTTTATCCTTTATTGATCCGGAACTTCCATCAGGCATTATCTCAGATCCGTTGCGGATTAAGCAGATCCTGGGGAATCTTCTAAGCAATGCTATTAAGTTTACCCCCGATTCCGGGTTTGTGCGTATCGATATCAGTCTTGTTTATAAAATGGAGGATAAATGTCTTGTATATTTTATGGTAAGCGACACCGGGATAGGGATACCAGTGAGGAAGCAGACCACTATTTTCGAGGCATTCTCCCAGGCTGACAGCTCAATTACCAGGCGTTTTGGCGGTACCGGCCTTGGTTTGAGTATAAGCGCAAATCTTGCCAGGCTTCTGGAGAGTGAAATAATTATTGAGAGTGAAACAGGTGTGGGGAGCCGTTTCTTCTTCAGTCTTGAACCGGAAATAAGCAATACCGTTTCCCTGAAGGAGAGTTTTCTCTGTAATGAAGAGGTGAGCATCTATCTCTATAGTGACGGCACAGCAGGGGAGATGGTGGTAAACAATATTGAGTCCTATCTCGCCGGTTTCAGCTGCAGCTTCACAACCGGCAATGATCTGACTGCCTTTACCGGTGCTTACGATCTTACAATGGCAGTTTTTTCAGAGGGTTTGTACGAATATTTGATGAATAATCCTTCCCTATCATTTGAAAATCCCCCGGTACTTATTATAAGCAGCAGCGATGAGGTGATAATTAGCGGAATTCTGAAATATTTTAAAGGTGTATTAGTTCATCCTCTGGCCCCTGATGATATTGTGGAAATGATTTTCGAAAAAACAGGGGATACCGCTGGAAGAGAAAAAACCGCGGTTGTTTCAGGATCATGGAGTTTTGCTAAATTCAGCGGCCATGTTCTTGTTGGTGAAGATGATAAAACCAATCAGAAACTTATAAGGCTTCTTCTTGCAGATTACGGTATAAGCAGCGATATTGCAGGGAATGGCCTGGATGTTTTTGATAAGTTTAAAAATAATAAATATGATCTTGTTCTCATGGATATGCATATGCCGGTAGCAGATGGTATTGAAACCACTCAAATGATTATTGAATATGAAAAAGAAAATTACCTGGATCATACCCCTGTTGTTGCTTTAACTGCAAAGGCTATTCAGGGGGATGAGGATATTATTATCAGCAGCGGCATGGATGGTTATCTTACAAAACCGATAGAAATCGATAAGCTGGAAGCTGTTTTTGCAAAGTACCTGGTAACGGAGGATTATCCGGACTCATCAACTGAATCAGCCTCATCAGTTCAGCCTTACTCCAGACCCGCAGGGTATGATGTGAAGGGTATTGCTGCTGAGCTTAAAATTCCTGAAGCAGTGCTTCTGAATATTGCCGGAGAATTTCTCAATGATGCAGTAATTGAAATTGCTGAATTGAAAAAAATGCTGGAGGGATTATCTTTCGGGGATCTTTATCTTTGTGCACATAAACTAAAAGGGGCCTCTTTTAATCTTCGCTTTGAGAAGCTTGGCTCACTTATCGGTGAAATAGAAGAAAATTCAGCCAATAACAATAAAGAGTTTGATTATTATTACATCATTGATAAAATTGAAGAAGAGCTTGAGAATATCAGATTATACTTTTTTCCGGGAGCTTAGCATGGGCACTGTATTAGCTATAGATGATGACAAAACAACTCTTGGTCTGCTTGAGTCGCAGCTTTCAGCCCTGGGGCACAGGGTTTTTACAGAGAGGGCTGCTGTAAAGGGGATAGATATTGCCAGATCCTTTAACCCTGATGTTATCCTTCTTGATCTCCATATGCCTATAATGGACGGCTTTGCTGTTCTTTCAGCCCTTAGAAAGGATAAAGGTACAAAAGATATCCCTGTCATTATGCTTACATCAAATAAGGAAAAGGAGACGGTTGTTGAAGCAATGAGGCATGGTGTTGTTGATTATATTGTTAAACCCTATAATCCGGATAAGCTTAATCTTAAAATTAAGGCCGCAATTAATTACAGTTCGAACAAAAAGAGCCAGAATTATGATGATTTTATAGAATTAAACAGAAAAGGGGATATCACGGTAGTTATTATGCGCGGCTCCCTTGGTGATAAGGGTTTTCAGAGTGACGTGCGTACAGTTTTTAATCCCTTTCTAATGAAACAGATGGCGGGTAAAACCTGTATTTTCGACATAAGATCAGTTGCAGAAATGACTGATGATGATCTGGGCAGATTGACTGATATGGTTAAAATATTTTCAATTTCAAAATTGAAAATAGTGGCAGGTAAACATTACGGCGCAATAGTGGCCAAAACAGAGCTTGAGGAGCAGGCTGAACTCTTTCTTTCCTTCGGTGATCTTGAACTGGCGCTTAACACAGATGATCTCTAAGCTTTTTATATCAGTTTGTTGTACAATTTTCAGAGAGACAGTGTTATTTTTCTGCCGGGAAGAGATAAGGCTCTGACCCTGAATCCCCCCTTAAACCCACAAAACAAGCCTCTTCCGGTATGCATCCTCATAAAAGAGAAATTTTTCTGCACATTCTGCGAAGTTTCTCCCTAGTTTTATAAAATATTCATGCAAAGTAAACCGAAGGGGAGAAATATAATTCTCATTAAGATAGCAGTTTATAAACCCTATTTCATTTTCCCGGGGATCACGGGAAAGGCCTTTTCTCACAGGATTATAACCGATATACCAGAGCAGCCACAGGAGATATTCTTCCGGATTGTCCGATTCTTCAATTATTGTTGAGCCAAATCGCTCATTCCAGAATGGCCCTGTTTCACCTGTGCCCCGGTTGTATTTTTCCGCCATGCGAGCTTTGATAAACTGCATTATAAGAGAAATGGTCTCTCTATTCTCTAAGGTTTTTATAAGAATATGAATATGATTGGCAACAGTTTCCGCAGCAATGAGCTCAAAATTGTATTTTTCCTGGCACAACTTTATTGATTCAATGAAATATTTTTTCCCGTATTTGCTTCTAAGCAGATCCCGTTTGCCGCGGCATCGTGTAAAACAATGGTAGGTTACACCCTGTGCGATAGTTCTTAATGGTCTTGGCATTTTTCTCCTCCCGGATAATATCAGAATTTGTTAAGCGCTTAATATTAATACGTTTTTAGAGGGATTTTTTTTGAAAAAAATTCGGGGTCAGAGCATTTTTTTTATTTTTTTATTCTTTTTGTCTTTTCGGTAACTTTTGTGAAAATGAATGATAGGATGATGGGACATTAGGGTCAGAGCCCATATAAACCAGGCAACCAGGCAAGGGGTCAGAGCCTTCTCAACCTCCTGATAACTCATAATCCTATTGACAGGATCCGCCATTATAATAATTCTTGTTTTATGAAATTTCAGATATTAAAAAAAGATCAAGCTTCATCGGCGCGCTGCTGCGAGCTCACAACAACCCATAGTGTTATCAAAACACCTGTGTTTATGCCTGTTGCCACCAGAGGCTCTATCCGCGCCATGACTATGGCTGATATAAAAGATATCGGATTTGATATTATACTATCTAATACCTACCACCTTTATATGCGTCCCGGTACAGATGTTATAGGGGAATCGGGCGGGCTCCATAAATTTATGAATTATGATAAATCAATTCTTACTGACTCAGGGGGCTTTCAGGTTTTTTCTTTAAGCAATCTTTGCAAGGTGGGGGAGGATGGGGTTGAGTTTAATTCCCATATTGACGGCTCAAGACATTTCTTTACCCCTGAAAAGGTTCTTGATATTCAGAGAGTTATAGGCTCTGATATTATGATGGTTCTTGATCAGTGCACTGAGTACCCTATTGGGAAAGAGCTGGCCAGAGGCGCAATGGAGAGGACTATCAGATGGGCCCGTCAGTCTGCTGATTATTACAGAAGCACATTCGATACAGAGAAGCAGGCCTGTTTTGCCATAGTGCAGGGGAGCGTTTATAATGATTTAAGGAGAGAGTGCGCCCAAAGACTGGCAGAGATGGATTTCCCCGGTTACGCAATAGGGGGGCTATCTGTTGGCGAGCCTAAGGAGCTTTACCGTGATGTAACAGCTGCCCTTACTCAATATATGGCTGAGGATAAGCCGAGATATATGATGGGTGTGGGGAGTCCCCCTGAGATACTTTTCGGTATAAGGCATGGTGTTGATATGTTTGACTGTGTTATGCCTACCCGCATCGCCCGTAACGGCACACTCTATACCTCATCCGGTAGAGTAAATATTAAATCGGCAGTATATGAAAAGGATTTCTCTCCTCTTGATGCAGATTGCTCATGTTATGTATGCAGAACCTTTACCAGGGCTTATCTGAGACATATTTTTAAAGCTGGAGAAATATCATCTCTTATTTATAATACATATCATAACCTGTTTTTCATGAAAAAGTTTATGGATGAAATCAGGTCCTCGATCAATGACGGCTCCTTTGATGAAGTTGAAAAAAAGTGGCTCCGTATTTTTTCCTGATTAGCCCCCCTTTCTGTTTATTCTGACTTAATAGAGCAATATTCGGGATAATCCTCACTAATTGCTGATTATTCATTGCAGCATAACTCCATTGATCTTATCCGCTTATTGATCGAACGATTAAATCGCAATTTTTGCGGAAAAAGTCTGGAAAATGAGGCAATAGAGGGTTATATATAAAATATAACCATCTTTGATCTGTTTTTAATAAAGCTTGACAAGCATTTATTATGAGATTATAGTGTGAATTAGGTAAGAATTGTTTTGTTTGATAAGGAGGAAGGAACTATTATGGACATAAGTTCCAGAACAAGGGGAGAGATCGTTATTCTTGATATATCAGGGGAGATAGATCTTTATAATGCACCGGAAATAAAAGATATTGTAGGGAAACTTATTGAACAGAAAAAATATAATGTAATAATTAATCTTAAAGATGTCACATACATAGATTCCTCCGGAATTGGAGCTTTGATATCGAGCCTTTCCAATCTTAAAAAGTATCAGGGGGGGCTTAAAATTATAAATGTTTTTGCCTCAGTTAAGAAAGTCTTCGAATTAACAAAGCTTACATCATTTTTTGAAATATATGAGTCTGAAGATGAAGCCCTCAATTCCTATAGAGGATAAGAGGATTGGTAATAATATTAAGTTAAATATAGGGGTTTTAACATGAGATTTAAAAATTTTGTTCCTGTTCTGATTATTTCAATTTTTCTTACAATGATTGCCTGTGACACTGAGGTTCCGGTAAGGGAACTTACAGATGCCAGATCAGCAATCGATAAGGCTCAATCTGTAAATGCAGAAGAGTATAGCGCAAAAGAGCTGGATGAGGCGACAGCAAATCTTATAAAGGCTCATGAGCAGCTTCTGAAGGATGAAAAGCCGAAGGAATCTGTGAAAAGTGCCGGAGTGTCATACGATAAGGCTATGGAGGCTTATAATAATTCTCTCCCCCCTTACTCTGCAAATGCACTTAAGAGGGCTGATGAGGCTATATATGAGGCAGATGTTGTAAATGCAGAAAAGCTTTCTCCCGATTTTTTTGCTGAAGCAAAGGAGCTTTTTGTACAGGCCGGGGAAAAGTTTGAAAGTAAAGAGTATATAGAGGCTCATGGACTGGCTTCCGGGTCTTATGAGGCAGCTGTAAAGGCAAAAAATGACTCTATTGACAACAGGTATAAGCTCGGTTTTCGTATTGGTGAGGTTTCTTCTGTTATGAGGAAAGTTGAGAAATATGATTATGACACATATGCTCCTGAACAGTATGCAGTTGCCAAAGAGAATCTGGAAAAAGCTGACAGTGAATACAGAGAAAATCTGCTTAAAGACGGCTTTGAATCGATTGAAATAGCCGGAATAAATGCAGACCAGGCATATATTTTAACCATGGAAGGGGTTACAGAGGAGAGGATAGAGGAAGCTGAATATCTTCTTGCTGAAGCTGAAGATTCAAGGAGCGGGGTGATTGCTGATGAAGATTTTGCTGCTGCCCGGGAAGCCCTTGATATTTCTAAAAGATTAAGAAGTGAAAAAGAATATGAGGAGTCCCTTACTTATTCAAATGAGGCAATAAGACTGGGGAACATGGTAATTGAAGAGAGCAGAAGAATCGCCTCAGTTAAATCAGTTAAAGAGAGCTCTGTAAAAGACACCGATGGGGATGCTGTAACTGCATCGGGTCGTGATGATGATAATTACCATTATTACACAGTAAGGACCTGGGAGAAATATAATGATTGTCTCTGGAGAATCGCAGGGGAGTATTATAAAAACCCCAGGCTCTGGAAAAAAATCTATAATGCTAACCGTGACAGGATAAAAAATCCCGATTTAATCAGGCCGGGCTGGGTAATTAGAATACCAAAGCTGTAATGCCCTGAATTATAATACTGACAGGCGGGTCAGATTATTAAAGAAATTTTTTTTAAAGGGCTGTATCAAAAGTAATTTCCTTGTCATACCGGCTGTAGCGAAGCGGAATGCCGGTATCTCTTACGCCTGATTATACCAGGAGATTCCGGTATTTGCACAAACTGAAGTTGCAAAACCGGAATGACAAATTCTTCAAAAATCGACTTTTTAGACAGTCCCTTAGTTAATAGTACTTTTGAGTGTGTTGAAAAAAACAGTATCCAGGAATATTGCCCGATTATATGAATAATAATAAAGCAAAGTTTAAGGGGGATGAGGAAGATCTGAATACAGATGATGAATACACCCCCTTGCCGGATAAAGAATCTGCTGATCTCCAGGATGATTCTGAATTTAAAAATGGTGCATTGTCAAAAGGTTCAGGTAAAGATTTTACCGATTCCTCAATTTCCTGGTATCTTGATCAGATTAACAGAATCCCCCTCTTGTCGAGAGAGCTTGAGGATACCCTTGCCCGTGCGGCCAGGGACGGGGATGAAAAATCAAAGAATGAGCTTATTAAGGCCAACCTCCGTTTTGTAGTATCAATAGCGAAAAAGTACCAGACCAGCGGTATTTCACTCCTTGATCTGATTAATGAAGGGAACCTGGGGCTTATAAAGGCTGCAGAAAAATTTGACCCTGACAGGGGTTTCCATTTTATTTCCTATGCTGTATGGTGGATACGACAGTCCATTATGCTTGCAATTTCCCAGAAATCATCTTTGATAAGGCTTCCCCTTAACAGAACTGCCGATCTTCAGAAGATTGAAAGGGTGCATAAAAAGCTGGAGAATAAACTTGGCCGGGAGCCTTCAGCCGGAGAAATAGCGGAAGAGCTTGAAATGGATAATGAGGAGATAAATCATCTTCGGAATATCACCCAGGATTTTATCTCACTTGATACAACACTGGGTGATTCAGATGATACCACTATACTCGATATGGTGGTGGATCATAAGGCCGATTCCCCGGATTACCATCTTTTCGAAGAGTCCCTTGCAGGTTCCCTCAATGAGGTTCTTGATACACTTACTGACTCTGAAAAAGAGATTCTCTGTATGAGATATGGTCTAAATGGATATGAACCCATGTCGCTGCAGCAGATAGGGGACAGGTTTAATCTCTCAAAAGAAAGGATAAGGCAAATTGAGAAGAAGGCTATCAGGAGATTGAGGCATCCTTCCAGAAGTTATAAATTGAAGAGTTATATTCAGGAATAGATAATGCGTTATTTGATAACAGGTCTGTTAACCGGGGCTCTGCTGAGCCTCATTTTTTTGCAGGGTAAAAGCGGGTCAGAGCTTCTCCCTATTTTTCATGGGGAAATAGCGTCCATGGTTCAATCTCAGGGAGCAATAAAGGATGAGCCGGCTGCTGAGTTTGTTTTATCATCCTCCGGTTTCACTGCAGTTGTAGATGAAAAGGGGAGGGTCCGTAAAAGCATCCCTGCAGATAATGGATTTTTTGAATTCAGTAGAAGCGGTAATTTTTTTGCCAGATACAGCAGTACAGGAAATGATATTGAACTTTTCGGTATTGAAGGTGAGCGATACTGGAAAATAGAATCAAGAGGCAAACCATTCCTTTCGACTAATGGGCGTTTGATTTTGCTTCTCACAAGCGACCATAGCTCCATCAGGATAATTGATAAGAATGGCAAAGAGACAGGGGCCGGGGAAATACACGGCAGGTTATGTACTGTAGTTGAGTTCTCCCATGAGAACGATTATGGCGCCTGCGGATTTGCAGATGGCAGTTTTTATTTTATTAATGGGGATGGAGTAATTCTTCATTCCGGCATTACCCCTGATGGCAGTCTTGTCAAAGGTATTGCTGTGAGCAGTAACGGCCTTTTCGGATCTATCCATTATGGTGATACAGATAAGGATTATCTGATGGTTGTCAATCTTGCCAAGGGAAAGGGGAGCGGTTTCCCCCTTGACTATGTCCATGTGGTAAAAACTTCTCTTTTTGTTTCTGATGAAGGTGATTCAGTTTTTTTTGATATGAACAGGGTGGTTTCCCTTAACAGCTCAGGGAGGCTGAAGTATAAAATTGATGTTCCGGAAAAGAGGGCCGGGTTCTCCGCAATTTCTTCACATAACGGCTTATGGAGTTTGAGCTATACAGGTATAAATGGGTTAAGCCGTTTTATTCTTTTCAGAGATGGGGGGGATGTTTTTTATTCTGCAGATTTTGCTGATGAATCTTTTCTCGATTCAAAAGTTGTTAATGACTTCATATTTTTAAGAGGGTCAAAGAGTCTATCTGCTTATAGTTTTCTTCGTGCAGATAATTAATTATCATATCCATATAATCAGCTAATGAGTCAATACTTCTTTTTACAGCACCGTTTCTTATAATCTCAGCTTTTTCTATAGCCTTGACCAGCGCTCCCTCTTTGTATTTATTTTCCAGTACCCCCTTTTTAAGCAGATTGATAATGGAGTATAGCCTGAACCTGTCCATAACCGGGAAAAGGGATGAAAGCTGGTCCCCATGCCCTGCATAGCGGGTAATAAGCTTTTCGCCTATAAGTCCCACCTCTTCAAATGGTGTAATTCTGAGCCAGAGATCGTAATCCTCGCAGGCTCTGAGGTTTTCGTCAAAGAGGCCATATTTCTCAAAGATTTCAGCTGATATCACCGCAGATGATGGACTTATCATGCAGAGATCGAGTGATTCAGGGAAAATCCATCCCCCCTTTTTTAGGTGCTTCTTCTGCGGATTGACCCTTTTCCCCTCTCTTATCCAGATATCCTCACTTTGATGGATTTTAATTCCGGGATTTTCATTTATAAATTCGGCGTCCATGTGAAGTTTTTGCGGATGCCATGTATCATCCGAATCGAGTAGAGCGATGTATGGAGAACTGGAATTTCTTATCCCCAGATTGCGGGCTGCGCTTACACCGGAGTTATCCTGCTTCAGATAAACTATGCTGCGGGGAGAATTTCTAAATATTTCCTCGGTCCCGTCATCTGATCCGTCATCAGCAATAATAATTTCGTAGTCCCTGAATGTCTGTGCGTAAACAGATTCAAGGGCTCTTTTGAGCATCTCTTTCCTGTTGTAAACAGGAATTATGACAGAAAAAAGAGGCATTTACTGAACCGGTTTAAAGAAGGTAAAGTTCATTGTCCGACAATATATCAAAACCGGCAGCCTGGAGAATTTTCTCTGTGGCAGGAACATTTTCGACCTGGAAAACAAAAATAGCCATACTTTTTTCCCTGATTGTAAAACCGTAAGCATCTTCAACATTGATCTGTTCACGGGATAGTACTGATGCTGCTCTGTGCAGTCCCCCCGGTGCGTCATCAATTTTAATCGCAACAATATCTTTTAAGGTTGAAGCAATCCCTTCACCCTGAAGGGCTTCATTCCCTGCCTGAGGCTTGTCAAGAAGAAGTTTGATAATACCGTAATCACCTGAATCAGAGATTGTGATAGCCCTGATGTTTATACCGTTTCTACTTAAAACATCTGTTATGCGGCTTATTTTGCCCGGTTTATTTTCTGCGAAAACTGAAACCTGATGCGGCATATAATCCCCCTATATTTCCCTGTTGTCTATTACGCGTTTTGCTTTACCCTGACTTGGCGGCAGTGAGCCTGGCTCCATAAATTCTATTCTAGGGTTAATGATAATAATAGAACGGAGTTTTTCAACTATACTTTTATTGAGGTTTTGTAAAACTTTTAAATCACCCTGAAACATTTTTGAGTAAAGTTCCACCTTGATATGCATCCGGTCAAGGCCTTCCTCTCTGCTCAGGACTATTACATAGTTATTTCCCACTTCCGGAATGTTCATTAAAACAGATTCAATCTGGGACGGGAATACATTTACCCCCCCTATGATCATCATATCGTCTGTTCTCCCTTTTATCCTTTCAATTCTTCTATGAGTACGGCCGCATTCACAGATTTCAGGGATAATTCTTGTCAGATCTCTTGTTCTGTATCTGATTATGGGCATTGCCTCTCTATTAATATGGGTAAGCACCAGCTCCCCCTCTTCACCGTCTTCAAGCTGTTCGCCGGTTTCCGGGTCGATAATTTCGGCTATATAGTAGTCTTCCGCAAGATGCATACCTGCTTTTTTGATGCAGTCAGAAGCAACTCCGGGACCATTCATCTCTGATAGTCCGTACATGTTGTATGCGTCAACACCCCAGAGCTGTTCCAGTTTAATTTTTGTAGCATCAGAATAGGGTTCAGCACCGAGAAATGCTTTTTTTACAGAAAGATCATGGGGGTTTATCCCCTGTTCATGTATAACCTCAACAAGATGGAGGGCGTAGCTCGGGGTGATATGTATTGCTGTAGTATTGAAATCCTGCATCATCTGTATCTGTTTCAGGCTGTTGCCTGTTGATGTGGGAATGACTATGCATCCAACACGCTCAGCTCCATAGTGAAGACCCAGTCCGCCGGTAAAAAGACCGTAGCCCATCATATTCTGGAAAACATCATTCCTGGTTACACCTGTGCTGTAGACTGCCCTTGCCACCTGTTCGGTCCAGCTGTTCAGGTCCTTTGAGGTATAAAAAATAACTGTTGATTTACCGGTTGTTCCTGAAGACGCATGCATTCTTACAATTTCTGATTTGTCTACAGCTACCATGCCGTCAGGGTAGCTTAGTCTTAAATCGTTTTTGGTTGTAAAGGGTAAATCCTTTATATGTTCAATTGTTTTTATCGCTGAAATATCAACTTTATTTTCGCGGAATAATCTGCTGTAATAGGGGGTGGATGAGGCTGCCTCAAGGGCTTTTTTGAGTCGGCTCATCTGAAGGTTTCGAAGCTCGCTCTGCTTTATAGTTTCAATTTCACTGTTCAGGTACATTACTGTAATAACTCCCTTTTTTTTTGTTGTCAGAAATTAATGAAAGTCTGCTGGAACTTTATATTATCCGGTTTATACTTTCTAATTGATTATATACTCTATTTATGTCCGGAGTAGATTCTCAGATTTTATGCTTTACAAATGTATCAGGACACTAATGATTATTTTTCCATAAAAATATATGTCAATATAGTATTTATTTCTAAACTTATTATTGTTAAAAGATGCTCTATTATCCCCGACGCCGAAGGTGACGGGGATATAAAATTGTCAGTTTTTATACTGAATTATATTTTTAGGGATTAACATTGATGTCAATAATATCTGATAATTAATTTATTTTTTTCAATTTTCTTTTGAATAATAAATAATCTCCTTTTTTCTCATTTAAAGAGCTAAAAGAAGAAAGCAGCATCTGAACTTTGATTGCTGGACATTTTTGCAAATGTGCCGGATATTGATGAAGCCCGTTTCTTGAGGATGAGAAAACTTTCTTTACATATTTTTGCAGATTCTAATAATGTAAAAAATAATAATTCCGGAGGAGTATAATGAATATATTAATTTTTGGCCCGAACGGAAGCGGAAAAGGTACTCAGGGGTCAGTGATTCAGAAGATGTATAACATTACTCACATTGAATCCGGATTATTATTCAGAGATAATATCAAAAATGGTACAGAGCTGGGTAAGCAGGCTAAAAGCTATATTGACAGAGGCGACCTGGTTCCTGATGATATAACAATTCCCATGATACTTGACAGGCTTAAGCAGAGCGATTGTGAAAACGGCTGGCTCCTTGACGGATTTCCCCGGAACCCGGGACAGGCAAAAGCCCTTGAGCTTGCTCTTTATGAAGAGGATCTTATAATTGATTTTATTATTGAAATTATTCTTGATCGTAAAATTGCCCGAAACAGAATAATGGGGCGAAGAGTATGTGCTAATGACAGTAATCATCCCAATAATATTTATATTGATGCAATTAAGCCTGCTGAAAAGGGTGATGGATTTGTATGCAGGGTATGCGGCGGGGAATTGACATTCCGGGATGATGATCAGGATGCGAATGCAATTGACAAGCGTCATGAAATATATTATGATGAGGTAAATGGTACTAAGGCAGCGGTTGAGTATTTTAAGGAGCTTGCCCGGAAAGGGAGGGGTAAGGTATATGAAGTTGATGGATCACTGGAAGTAAAAGAGGTAACTACAAATCTGCAGTATCTGCTGCAGAATCACCGTCTTTATAATATTCAGTCAAAAAGGGGGAGATGATGAATAAAAAAATACAGGTAGCTATTTTAATAATATTTTTACTATTATCCGCCGTTGTTCTTCTTTATGCCACTCCCAAAGTTCTGATGCAGCATAGAAATATGGAGAAGGGGGGGAAGAAGATCGATTGTAATTACTGTCATGCCAACCCTGCCTTCACTATCGAGCAGAAAAAGGGGCAGTTGGGGAAAGATACTCTCAATGGTGTCCCATTTTCGAAAATAAAAACATGTGTCGGTTCCGGCTGTCATTAAGGCAGTATCCCCCGCTTCGGAGGATTCCTGACGAATCCTCCACGGTTTAAAATAAAACAATATTTTTTATCTCCCCGATAATATATCCTCATTTTACGGCCCCCGCCCCCCTGGATAAAATGGGGCAGCACTGTTCACTCCCGACTCTTTAAATTATTGCTCTTAAAAAGATCCCGGGTCTAATAATTATTGACACTTCTATAAAAGATGTTAATGTGACACAATAATAAAAATCAGTGTTTATTCCTTAACTTTTTTTTGAAATAAAATGCTCTAATATCCTCGACTCCATAGGCGGCGGGGATATGTGAAACATCATTATTGTACTAAAAAATATCTTTAGGAATAATTACTGAATAAAAATACTAATGAGTGTGTGTGTATGGACAGTATTTATAAAAAGGTAGCAGGATTACAGGTTATCCCTGCAGTAATAAATATTGCAGGAATGATATTTGTTTTTTTAAATTATGAGACTCATCAGTTTACAGGATTTTTTCTGGGAGCCATACTTGGTATTATTCTTTCAGTAATCTGGGTTTTGCAGATAAAAGAAGCCTTATATTCTCATGCCATCAGATTGATGAAGATAACTTTTAAGGGTCTTCTGAAAAAGGTTGTTGTATTCTTAATTTTTATGACCCTTGCATATGCTGCTCTCGATTTTGATATTGTCTTCTTTGCTGGTTCATTTTTCATTGCTCTGTTTTTGTCAGCAATTATCGAAATCTGGTTTTACACAACCCTTATTAAAAAGTTTAAAGAAGTGAAATAGGTAAGGGATTATATTTCTATAACAGGAATTGCCAATGGACTTGACTATACTTGAGAATCTTTCCCGTGAAGAACTAGTAGGTATTATTGAACGATTAGGGAGTCAGTATGATTTTGATCTTACAGGGAAGGACGAAAGAACCCTGGACTTCCGCACAATTGTTGAAGCAGTCTATGATGTAATATTCGTAATTGACCGGGAAAAACGAATTGTTTTTATGAACAAGGCCTGGGGGAAAGCCTTCCCTACAAGAGAATCAATGCCGGGAAAACCTTATCGGGACTATCTTCATGAAATTGAAAAGGAGCGCGGTGATCTGGTTGTTGATTCTGTTTTAAATAATGGCCATGTCTTTGAAAATGAACTCCTTAAAACCTATGAAAATGGAACCCCCTATTATTTTGTTACAACCTTTTCCCCGATTAAATCCAGAAAAGGGAAAATTTACGGCCTTATTGGTGTAATGCGGAATTATACTGAACAGCGGGTAATACAGAAAAAGCTGCGGGATAATACAAAGATTCTTGAAGAGAAGGTGAAAGAGCAGATAAAGCAGGCTGAAGAGCTCAAAAATCTGCGGGATCTGAATGAGGAAATTATAAATAATGCTCCGGTTGGTATTCTTCTTGTTGATCCATCAGGAATTGTAATAAGTGAAAATCCTAATCTCAGTAAAATTATGTTCAGGGATTCAAATACCCTTGCCGGGTTCAACTTGATCAAGTATGAAGGTTTTGAGGAGTCGGGGCTGAGGGAATCCTTTGAGACTGCAGTAAATTTCAAAAAGAGAGTGCGGGTTACAGAAGCAAAGTATATGCCTGTGTCTGGAGAAAAACTGCTGGCAATAAATGTTACATTTGACCCGATCTTTAACAGGGCTGGTGATGTTGAGAAGATTCTTATTATGATAGAAGATGTTACAGAGCAGGAGGAGATCCGTAAAAAAATAAGCCGGAATGATAAAATGAGTTCCCTTGGCCTCCTTGCCTCCGGGGTTGCCTCTGAGCTGAAGAATCATATCAATAAGATGTTTATGGATCTGAATTTTGTTGAAACAAATGTTGATGATTACAACCCCGCTTCGGAATATATAGATTCACTTAAAATTGAACTGCAGAGAATAAAGATTATTTCGGAGCAGCTTCTATCTCTGTCAATTATTGATGAAAGAGATAAAGAGCTTTGTGATATTAATAAGATAATTACCGGTCATCCTCTGGATGTTCTGGTTAACAAAATAAAGAGTGAAGGTGTTGATGTTGACCTCGTGCTCCCGGAAGAGGGGCCGCTTGTGCATGCCACTTCTAATCAGCTTAGCCAGATATTTATTCAGCTGCTGGAAAATGCTGAAGATGCAGTGAGCGGCTTTGGTAAAATTACTATACAGGTTGAGCCTGTTGCTGCAAAATCAGATAATTATGTTTCTATTACTGTGAGCGACACAGGTATGGGAATTCCAGAGGAACATTTGAAAAAAATATTTCAGCCTTTTTATACAACAAAGGGGAAGAAGGGGACCGGTCTGGGCCTGATGATTATTATGAACATACTTGATAACCTTGGCGGGAATATCGGGGTGAAGACCATGCCCGGGGAAGGGACTTCTTTCAGGATTATGATTCCTGCTGCAAAATAAGAGATGGATGGACTGGTATGAATGCTGTTAAGGAAGATATAAAGATTTTATTTGAAGAAGACGGATATGTAATGATTAATCAGGAGGAATCTTCGAGCTCATCTGCTGTTGTCACTGTTACCGAAGGTCCTTCTGATGTTGAATATAAAACTACTATTTACAGTGATGATTTTCTCGATCAGAAAGATCTGCGTAAGAAAGCGCGTCCCCTTGTTTCTGACCTTATTAAGCAGACTCCGGAGAGTGAATTTGATATACCTGCTGTTATCGAATATCTCAGCTGGCATATGGGGAACATCAATGAAAATATTATCGGCCGGGAGGAGATTATCAGCCAGGCAATATATGCCATACTTACAGGGGAGCATATGCTCCTTTTAAGCCGTACTGGTATGGCGAAATCTTATATGGCTAATTCAATTTTTAATATATTTGAAGGGGCCAGAGTTTTTTCCTCCCAGGCGAGTAAGGACCAGACCCCTGATAACTATTTCGGGCCATACAATATTGACGAGTTCAGAAAAGGGAGGATTAGGCATAATATAAAGGGATCAATTATTGAAGCCAATCTGGTTTTTCTTGATGAATTCTTTGACGCAAGTGATGTTGTGCTTCGTTCACTTCTTTCAGTATTGAATGAACGGAAATTTATAAACGGGTCAGAGCAGATTGATGCTGCTGTGCATACTGCTATAGCTACGGCGAATTATATGCGGATGAATGAGGTGACAGAAGCGGTTCTTGACAGATTTACATATAAATCAATAATACCAGAGGATAATAACCTCTATAACCAGCTCCGGATTGATAAAATTTATACAAACCGGAAAGGGGAGCCCTCTGAGCCTGAGAAGAAAATCTATTTTAATCAGATACTCTTTCTCCATGAGATAATAACGAACAGGCATAAAACAATCAAAGTTGAAGTTCCCGAATTTGTTTATTTCATGAAAAATGTTTTTGTAAATAAGTTTGTTGGTGAAATGCGTAAGAATGACAGCAACTTTTTTATAAGCCCGAGAAAACAGGCCAAGTTGAGCGATTTTCTCAGGGCCACTGCTCTCATTAAAGGGAGATATACAGTTGACATGGAGGATCTTCGGGAACTCTATCTGGCGCTTTGTACTCTGAATAGTTTTGTTTCACTTAAAAATATGGATAAATCTGAAAAGGATCTTTATCTTGATGTCTATCAGAAAACCATGAATAATTTTAAGGCAAACGGCGCCATCGCTCAGGTTGAATTTTTAATTAACATCAGGAATATTTTCCAGGAAATAAAAGATGATCCGGAGAAAAGGGATATTATTCTAAAGAAGAGCAGTTTTCTTGATAGCATAAAAAATCTCATTAAATCAGTCTTTACAGGGAAAAAAGATTCTGAAAATGAGGAGTTTACACTTGATTCTTTAAAGAGAAGCGTTTTTGAGGTGAATTCATCAGTAGAAGAGGTTACTGAGCTTAAAAACGGTATTCTTAAGGAATACAGGGAGTTAGTTTAGTATGGGGAATAGAGAAGATGATTTCTCATCAGCCCGGCAATGATTTTTTTGAATATTGGGAATCCCTGGGCTTTTTTGGAAATATACAGATAATCCTTCCAACTGAGTTTATGCTTCTTTTTGAAGTAGCCCGTTCCTTATTTACTGAAAGAACATCAGCAGATGCGCTGAATGCTATTGAGGAGATTTCAAGCGATAATACTGTCTTTATTCCTGACAGGGAAAAAAGTATTTTTGTCAACCGCATGGAGAAGCATGTACCCCTTGGCAATAATATGGAAATTGAGCCCATAAAAAAGATGACTGATATTAAAAGGGCCCTGCCGCGTGAATTAGCCCACGATGATGATGTTTTTAACTCAAAGCTTTTTACCAGGACTTTAATGGTCCAGAAATTTTATGAGTCCGATACTGACAGCTATAAACCGATTTCAACAATAAAAAATGAGTCTGGAAGAGAAGCCAATAAATTTGAGCAGATTTTCTATATCCTTCTTGATACCTCAAGATCAATGGATATGCATATGAGATCATTTTATTCCAAGTGCATTGTAGCTGAATTTCTCCGCAGAAAAAAGGATACAGGGGCAAAACTTTTTTTTAGAACCTTCGACTCAAAGGTGGGGAAATTATACAAGATAGAAAAACGGGAGGATTTCCCTTCACTTATTGAACATGTATTACTGTCAACAACAGGGGGAATAAGCACAAATCTTCAAAAGGCGGTGTTTCAGGCTGTTGATGATATCAGATTCAGTAAGGATATGCTTAATTCGGAAATTCTGGTTGTTACTGATGGTGTAAGTACTATAGATCCGGATGAGATGGCTCATAAGCTGGGGGATATTAAGCTTCATGTGCTGAAAATAGGGGAGGACATGCCTGAACCTGATTTCTATGATATGAAGCAGGCACTTTCAGCTGAAAATATTGATTTCGACTCTTCATCGATAAACTTTAAGGTTATCAAGGAGCATCTGCGTGAAAACGCCGGAGATAACAGCGCCAGGTCAAAGAGTTATCAGCAGGTTCTCATGATAATGATGGATCAGTCTGAGAAGATGGTGCGTGACCTGCGGTGGATTTCCCGCAAGTATATCCAGGTTGGTGATATTAAAAGCGACACCCTTTTTGATATTTCATACGAGAATTTAGAGAATATTTTCCATTTAATTAAGCAGCTTGAATCTGCAAAAATGAAATATATGGATATAGATGATAAGACAAAGCTTTACAGGCAGGTTTTTTTCCTTGGACAATATGTAAAAATGCTTATGCAGAATTCTGAAAAGAACAATGTTGAGCTTAAAAGCTTTCTCCGTAGAATAGAAATGATTAAATCAAAATTTATGGAAGACAGAGAGCTTTTTCTCTTTATTGTGCGGGCAGGAAATTATCATGAAGATAAAAAGAAACTTAAGCTCGACAGAAAAGAAGCCAAAAAAATGATGAAAAATATGAAGCTGGAAAACAAAAAGCTTTCTTTGAAGGAGATGAGGAAAGCCCATCTCACATTTACTTTTGAGAGTGGTGAAGAGGGGAGCGGGGGTAAACTTTTTCTTCTTCTCCTTATCAAACTCTACGAGGCAGCGGGACGGGCTTTGGCCTATCCTTTTAAACGTTTCAGGAAAACAAAAGATGAAGATGATGATGAAAATGAGAAAGAGGATGAATAATCATCCTCTCACCCTGAATTAATCTGCTTAATCTATTTTCCCTCTATACCAGTCTATAGTTTCTGATAAAACCTCGATATTATCCTTTTTTGGTGTCCAGCCTGTGACCTCTTTTAATGTCTGACAGTCCAGATACATGCTGTTGAAAAGATAATATATATGGTCTCTGGTGAAGTAATTAACTTTTGACGGCTTAAAGAGTATTGAGTAGAACAGGGCTTTAGAAGGGGTTATATGCTTTATTGAAAAATCGAGCTGTTTTTTCTCTTTAAGCTTCACTATCTGTTCCATCTGTGTTGGAACATTGTCTGAGCCTGCATTGAATATCAGTCCATCTGCCTGTTCACCTGCCTTGTAGACCTTATAAAAAGCTTCAGCAGTGTCCTCCGGAGAGATGAGCTGAAAGTGAGTATCTCCATCTCCCGATAGATACATTACATTATCATCCCCCATTGCCATGGCCATATACAGGGTAATTAAAATTGCCGGATTATTTGTGGCCGGCCCGGCTATAAGTGCTGGACGGACTATGGAGTACTCTATCTCATTTTTTTTGCAGAATTCTTCGCAAAGAATTTCGGCTTTAAGTTTATCTTTACCGTATGGAGTAAAGGGCTTTTTGATATCATTCTCTTTTATTGGGAAGGATTTTGTTCTTCCGTATACAGCGAAAGTAGACTGGAAGATAAAACGTTTCACCTTTGCACGTCTGGCGCAGAAAAGAAGATTAAGTGTTCCTTTGATATTTATTTTTTTCATCTTACCGCGTCCGGTTCTTTTATGCCTCTGCTTATCAAGAAGATGGATAATGGTTTCAACGCCTTTACATGCTTTTCTCATCTGCTTCAGGTTAAAAAGATTACCCTCTATAAACTCAACCCCATCTGGTAATTCTTCAGGTATATAATAATCGTAGCATCTTACTTTCTCACCCTTTTTAATCAGCTTTTTAACAAGCTCTCTCCCCTGCAGGGTGTTGGAACCGGTAATGAGTATCATAGAATCCTCCATCTTTTATGTGTTAGGCTACATTCCGAACCAGCATGCATATATTAATTTTTTTTAAGCATTAGTCAAGAATAATAAAAATCTTCACTGATGCTGTTTCAGGGTAGCGGTATTAGTTTAGGGGTGCTGTCATTCCCGCGCAGGCGGGAATCTTATAATTCCTGATTTTTCCAGGAGATTCCGGCACTACGTTATCACTTCGGCCGGAATGACAAGTTTAACCCACAAAATTCTACTTCTACCCAGTTTCGGGTATTCTTATCAATAAAAGATATGGTTTTTTATTCACCCTTAATAAAAGGTTTAATCAGTATTTTCTTTCTGTTAAATGCAATTAAGGAACCTTCAACTCTGCCCCATATTTCAGGGGTGCGAATCTGTGTATAAAAATTTTCTATTTCCCTGTCATCAGATGCAGTAAGGTATTCATTCTCATTAAGATTGAACTTTATTACTGATTTCCCTTTTTTCTGCCTTACAGGGTATTTGTATGATCCGTTTAATTCCGAAACAACATCATAGCTTGAAAGAGGCATTTTACGCAGTTCATTTTCCGAAAAAATTGAAAGGGGGAGCTCTGACCCGTCAACTGAAAAGCGGCTGTTTCTGTAGGATGCTTTTTCCCCCGGAACTGCAATTATTCTTTTTATTGAAAAAGCATTACCGGATTTAATCAGCACTGCTTCTCCATGGAAGTACTCTCTTCCCGGAATTCTGCTTATTAAAATGAGGTCATTTGTTTCAAAAAGAGGTTCCGCAGATTCTGCAGTTCTGTGAAAATTAAAAAAGAACATAAAAAAGATGATACTCAAAAGTGTGAGGATTGTGCCTGCAATGGAAAATATTATATAAAAAGCTGCAGTATTGTATCTCTTTGCCTGGATTTGAGGCGCTTTAATAGATTTTACCACTGCGTCAATTGAGCTTAATAATATCAGAGCAGCGAGAATTAATATTGCATAAAAGACTTCATTTAAACGGGAGTAGCCGGGATTATAGAGGAGAAGGAAGGGGGGAATAAGTATTACAATAAGTTTAAGGAGCAGAAATGTTATTCCCCTGTAAAGAGAACCGGTATAAATCTGGCCTAAGCCGGTAAAAAAAAATGACATTAAAAACGCAATGAGGGGGTTGGCTTTTCTGTATGTTCTGGAAATGATAATTTTTCTGGACAAGCTGGTCTCCGCTGATTTATCTGATTATTGCTTTAAAGTTAAGTTTAATAAATATATTATCGCTCCTGCCGGGTCAAACAGAATTTATTATCGGAATATTAGTTGACTTGCTGATATTTTTCTGCAGAATTTGCTTGGACTTTTATGCAGCACAATTCCAGAGGTTGAACTTGAATATCAGGAAAAAAGCATCACTGCTGGGCGCAATATTTCTGGTTTTATTATTTTCTGAAACCCTGATTTTACAGGCTCAGAATGCCATTTCTTTAAATAAAGAGGGTTGGGATTACTATCAGAGAGCTGAGTATCATCAGGCACTCCACAGTTTTACCTCTTCATTACGCTTAAACCCCCGTTTTACTGACTCTCTTATTGGCGCGGGGAAATCCCACTATGCCATGTCTTCTTATGATATGGCTATGGAAATGTTCGGTTCCGCATTAAGGCAGGATGAGAAATCTGCGGATGCTCTCAATGGGATGGGTATGGTCCTCACCGATGTGGGGAGATTCAGTGAGGCTATCAATTATTTCGACCGGGCCTTTGCAATATCGGGGAAATCGCCTGAATCTGAGTACGGCATGGCCTATGCCTATTACAGAATGGGGAGGCTGGTCTGGGCAGCAAGAAAGCTGGAAAACATTTTCAGAACAAACCCCTATCATTTTGATTCGCTTCTTCTGATGGCAGATATAAAAACAGATGGAAAAAGATTCAGAGAGGCCAGATCCTATGTGGAGAAGGCGATTGATACAAACAGGGAATCACCGGCAGGTCATATAAAGTATGGCAACCTCCTCTTTAAAAATTTTATGCTTACAGGTGATATCTCCTCGCTCCCTGAAGCAAAGGAGTCATATCTCCGGGCCCTTTCAATCAGCCCTGAAAGCTTCAGGGCTAATATGGATATGGGCCTTATCTCTCTTGTGGAGCTTGAGCATGAGAGCCACTTAAGGGCTCTGTCTGGAAATAATAATAAGGAGAATTCCACAGAAAATTTTGCAGATGCTGCTGTAAACTATTTTGCAAAGGCGGTATCTGTCGCAAAAAACCGTTCTTCACTCTACAGCCTTGCACTTGCAAACAGCCTGGCAGGTGATATACCCCGATCCCTGGAATATATGCTTGAGGCTTATTCAAAATTCCCTTCCGATTCCATTTTAAAGGCTGCTCTTGAGGATTTTCTGATTTTTAATGATTATAGAACGGGTCACCCTGCCAGGGTTATGCTGAGCCGGGAAAATTCCGATCTTGCACAATACTATATGAAGGAGAGTCTTCACGGAAGTGTTATTTACTACCTGAGGCGTTCCCTTCTACTGAATCCCCTTAACCGTGAAGTAAGGGGGGAGCTTATTAAATATTATTCAATCCTTGATTATAACAGGCTTTATATTGATCAAATAAAGGAGCTCCAGTATCAGTATCCTGATAATAAAGTACAGGATATGCTCAATGTTGCAATTATAAAACGAAGAGAGAGGCTTTATCATAGGGAAGGTTATTCTGCGGAGCCTGTTCCCAGGAATGTCCCTTCGGTTCTTGTGCTGAATTTTAACAGTGCAGGAAAAATTATTGAGCATCCTGATGCTGGTAAAGTAATGGCCCGAAATATCAACTTTGCCCTTCAGCAGTATGGAAGAATGAGGGTGGCAGGATTAAGGGAGAGGGAAAGTATTGCAGGAGACCTTAAAACCGGCGGCAATGATCTCTTTGACACTATTAAAAGCATAAGGGAGAGGGGTGAAAGGGGTGGAGAAAAATATGACTTCCTGGTTTATGGTGAAATTTTTGAAAATGATAATTATATCAGCCTTAACAGCAAGGTGCTTGATCTGGAAAGGGGTTATATAATCAGCGAGTTCTCTGAAACTGCAAGGGGTAAGGGGAGCATTAATCATGCTGCTATGAATGCGGCACAGAAGATTTTCAATACTATACCATTCAGCGGCAGGGTGCTTAAAATAAAAGATGACGGGATAGTTGTTAATCTTGGTCTTATAGACGGGATTGAAAAAGGATCGGAGCTGGTGATTTTCAGAAATGTGAGAACAGAGGGTACTGGTGATATCAGACGTATTAAAGAAATTTTTGAAGTGAAGGAGTCTGACACATTTATCAGCTACTCCGAGCCTGCAGTGAAAGATATTCTCAGAGTAATAGACTCAACAGATACTGTTTATCCTCTTGAGAAAAGACGGGCCAGGCGGCTTGATTGAGTGCTATGACAGAGGGAAAAGAATTTTCGCATATGTTTTCCTGACCCCGTCTGTGTTAACTACAAAGTTACGGTGAGTAATATTAATATTTTTCAGAAGAACTACAACCATTGACAGGCCCAGCCCCATACCTTCAGCCTCGGGGTCCTGGTTTTCCATAAAGAATTCAGCAATATTATCATATTTTGATGATTTCTTTATTTTGGTATTAATTTTTTCTATTTCCCTTTTACTTAGAGGAATATTGTTTATTACTTCAACAAAAAGGTGCTTTTTGTAAACCTTAAGGTATGTCCGTGTTGAAAGGCGGTATTTTTTAGCCTTTATGCCGTATTCGATTAGAGATTTTTCATTGAGAATAGATCTTACTTTTAAAACAACATCTTCAGTATCATTAAGATCTTTGATCTGCCCCTCTTCCTGAAGAATTTTTTTTGCATTAGCCTTTGTTGCATTGGAAATCAGTTCTTTAATGCAGGAATAAACCGGTGTAAACAGGTCAATACGGTTATGTTTTTCCAGTATTTTTGCCAGGGCGAATTTTATCTTTTCCTCGGTTTTTTCCAGTGATGAATATGATACAAAAACAATATCGCTCTCATTTTTTACAGCTGTGATTATTTCATTCTGATATGATTCACTAATTTTATTTTCCATTTACCAATTCCGCGATATCATAATTTATTTGCTATTGGTGTAATAACTGATGCTTTTCTCAGGAGATTCCGGCACTACGTTGTCACTTCGGCCGGAATGACAGGCTTCTCCTGTAAAATTCTACTGCTACCTTTTTTTATTAAAATACTTGATAAAAAAGATACTCCTGTCATATATATCGTACAAAGAGATGATTTAGTTTATTCAATATATGTATCATAATGATTCCGTCATGATATTAATAATTTTACAAGTATTAAATTACAGTGATAACAATAAATTTTAATGAGTTGGTATATGCCTGAGTTAATAGTCTCGATCCTCCCTTCTGTAGCAACACTGACAGCGGCAGGTTTTCTTTTCGGAATACTTCTATCCTATGCTAAGCTGAAGCTGAAGGTTGAGAAAGATCCGCTTATCGAAAAAATAATTGAGGAACTCCCCGGCGCCAATTGCGGCGCCTGCGGTCTCCCCGGCTGCTCAGCCTACGCTACTCGAATTGTTGAGGAGAAGTATGATATCAATCTCTGCCCTGTAGGGGGGCAGGATCTTATTACCCGGGTTGCATCTATCCTTGGTGTAGAGGCTGTAGAGAGCGGAGTGCCATTGAAAGCACGGGTGGCCTGTCAGGGTGGTATAGGGGTTACATCATTGAAATTTATTTATGAAGGGCCTAAAACATGTACAGCTGCTAATGGTCTTATGGGGGGTTTCAAAGTATGTGAATTCGGTTGCCTGGGACTGGGGGATTGTGAAATTTCATGCCCATTTGATGCCATCCATATTCAGGAGAACGGGCTCCCTCAGGTGGATGATGCTAAATGCACTGGATGCGGGAACTGTGTTACAGCCTGTCCCAGAAATATTATCTCTCTTGTAAAAGAAACATTTGATGTTCATGTGCTGTGCAGAAATATGGAAAAGGCTCCTGTAATGAAGCTGGGATGTTCTGTGGGATGTATAGCATGCAGGCTTTGTGTTAAGGCATGTACAGAGATCCATAAGGATAATCCGCATATCGACACAGCAATAACTGTTGAGGATTTTATCGCAACAATTGATTATGATAAATGTATCAATTGCCTTGAATGTGCCCGGGTGTGCCCGGTGTCTGTGATTTCCCCCATTGAGGTTTCAAAAAAAAATAAAAAAGCCGGTAAAACCGGCAATACTGCGGAGACCGGAAATGAAATCAATATTTGATATGAGCGGCACAGAGAGGGCCGCGGCTCTTCTTGTTATGCTTGGTCAGGAAATCGCCTCTCAGGTTATGAAGCATCTTGATGAGGATAGCATTGAAGCCATAACAGCCGGTATGATTAAGGTCCAGACCCTTTCTCAGGAGGACCGGGAGGATCTTATTGGTGAGTTTATGATCGAACTTCGAAGATCCTCCAGAACAGCAAGCGGCGGTATTAATCGCGCCAGAAAGATGATTGTAGATGCCTTTGGTGCTGAAAAGGCTGATGACATGATATCCCGTATTGAAAACAAAGATCCGGAGTCGGGGCTTAAGTTTTTTTCAGACATGGAGGATTCCGATGCTTTTAATCTTTTGAAAGATGAGGATCCCGGAGTGATTGCGCTAGTGCTCAGTTATATAGATCCTGCAAAGGCTGCGAAAATATTGAAGCAGCTCCCTGGTGAGAAATCAAAGGTTGTTGCTGTGAAGCTGGCCAGAATGAGTAATCCCTCCCCTGAGGCAGCAGTAGCTGTTGCAAGGGCATTGAAAAAGCGTTATAAAAAGATTCAGGATTTAAAAGGGGAGAAGGGTGTAGAAGGTGGTGTCGATTCTTTAATGGGGATACTGGCTCATATGACCAGCTCTCAGGAGAAGAACATCCTTAAGGATATTGATATTACTCTTCCTCACCTGTCAAAAGAGATTCTGGAAAAGATTTTTGTTTTTGAAAATGTTGTTAAGCTTTCAAACAGTGAAGTGCGTATACTGATAGATGAGGTAAATGATGATTCGATAATTGCCAGATCCCTGAAGGGGGCTGGAGATGATATACGCTTCAAGTTTCTGCGGAATATGAGTCAGAACAGGGCATCAGATATAATCAGTGAAATGGACTTAATGGGGCCTGTGCGTCTTTCGGAGATTGATGAATGCAGAGATTATATTGTAGATATAATGCGGATCCTTAATGAAAATGGTGTGATTGTGATGAGAAGGGATGGGGAAATTTTTGTGGAGTAATCAGCTCCTGTCGCTTATCCACTCAGAACCGTCAGTGTAGTGCTCTTTTTTCCAGATGGGGACCCTTTTCTTTATTTCATCAATAATATATCGTGACCCTTCATAGGTCTGTCCCCTGTGTGGTGCGGATACAACTATAATAATCGATGTTTCACCAGGGAAAACTCTGCCATAGCGGTGAACAATAATACAGCGGTTTAAACCTGATTTTTCTATGGCTTCATCTGCAATTTTATTCAGTTCGCTTAAAGCCATCTCCGGATAAATTTCGTAGTCAATGAGGGTAACTTCCCTGTCCCGTGAATTATTGCGGACCCTGCCGATGAAAGCTATGTCTGCGCCATCTGATGAAGAGGCCCCTTTGTCAAGGATTGCAGCGATATCTATGGTCTCCTCCTGAATATAGATGTCTTTCATCGTTAACCTCCACTAACCGGAGGGAATAGTGCCACTGTATCCCCTTCCTGGAGAATTTGTTCAAGATCACAATATTCCTGATTAACAGCAACAAGGAGTGTCTCTTTCTTTGAAGCCAGCTCACTGTTGCTTTTAATCAATACATCTACTATTTCTGAAACTTTGATAGAGTCGGAAACAATAAGCTCTTTTTCGTTAAATCCGCAGATGTCACGGAAGGAGGCGAATAGTTTAACTTTAACTCTCATTTTTAACTTCTTTTTTCGCTTTAATATTGCTGTCTCTTTTAACCATAAAGAGATAGTGCTTCACATAAGGCTGCAGCCCTTCAGGGAAAGCGTGTATATCGGCATTTTCATGATCATTCAGCAATGTGTCAATATCAGCTTTAGGGAGGTCTTCTTCACTTGCGTCAATAAGGATTTTAAATCTTTTCATTATTTCATTGTCAACAGCATCAGAAGAGAGCTTTGTCATGTAATTATATAATCTTAAAAGATTTGTTTTTTTAAGATTCTTTCTTGTTTTCTTCCCGGTACTTTTTGCTGCGGCAGGCATAAGAAATCCCCCTGATATTATAGTTCAGTTAAGCCGATGTTAGAGTAACTTGTCATACTGTAAACACAATTTTTTTATTTTTTCCCGCAGGTGCAGTACTGCTGCAGATATATCCGATAAAACTGCAGGTAGTGTAATTTAAAATTTAAGGAAAAAGAAGTTAACAGGTCGCCGGTTAAATGTCGATACAATAAAGTGAAGAGTGTTATTATAATAATTTTTTGAGGTATAGGGATATGAGATGTTTAAAGTGCGGTAAGGAGTTAAACTCTATGAATCATCACTATATTCCTGTGAAAAACAGGAAAGAGGGTTTGAGATATTGTATTTTATGCGCTAAAGAGGAAAAAGTAGTAACACTGGTGTGAATTCCTGAAAAATATATAACAAGCCCGAAGCGGCAGCATCTTTCCGCCCCGGGCCTGGAAATTACTTTCTACCAGTCATCGCTTTGACTGTCTTTGTATTTGTCTCTAACAGTTGCTGTAATATCATCAATATAAAAGTAGTGCCAGATGGGGTGTATAGTTCTGTTCGCCGGCTTATACTGTATATGCAGAATTCTTAATGATTTTTCCTGCTCCAGGTAGGCATCCTGCTGTTTAACACCTTTCGGAAGATTTACAGTGATTTTTTTCCATCCCAGAAAATTAGTTTTTCCCATATTAAGCCTGTGTGTTTTGTCTGCAGCGTCCTGAACAATCAGAGTAAGATCCCCCGCAAAATTTTTACCATAAACCCATACCGAAATAGACTGAGCATATTTTTTTATCTCAATAGGCTTAGCCGGAAATATCTGGAAAGTGTCTCCGCTTTTACCATTTACCTTAATGCCGAGGTATTTTTTTGAATTATTAAAAGGGGCGGGGAACTGGTCTCTTATTTGTGCTCCTCCTGCCTGATCCCGTGTTTTTATAAAGCGTACATTATTGTCAGTATACTCATTTGTTTCAAAATCCTCCAGAGCTATTTCTGTGTAAACATTCTGGTAAGTCTCTTCTGCTTCACTCTCCTGTTCCTGACTCTGCAGTGGGAGAATAAATAAGAGCATTATGAGAAAGGGTATAATTCTTTTCACTTGCGATCCCTCCATTAATTAGTAGCAAAAAAATTCCAGTGTAAATTCCTTAAATTTTAATTGGAATAAAATATTTTACTATCCCCGCCGCCAAAGGCGGCGGGGATAGTAAAAACAGCATTATTGCACTAAAAGATGTCTTTAGGAATAATAACTGATATAATATAATATATCAGTAAACTGTCTTTGTCAATAAAATTGTTTTATCAATCAGTGATAATTTCTGAACTTTTTATATTTCAAAATGCTCTATTCTTCCCGCCGCTTCCGGCGGCGGGGTGATATAATTTTTTATTGCATTAAAATACATGTTAAGGAAATAATATAGATTATCAATTGTTAAAATTATTCTTGCTTTTAGAAATAAAAGCAGGATTACTGGCATGGAATTTTTTGGGCAGGGTGGTTTCAAAATTGGTGCAAAAGAATATTAAGACGTTTGTAAAATTGAAATCGGGTCTCTGGTTTGTCCTGCTCCTTCTCTTGATCTGCACCACCCCCCTTTCAGCATCACAAAAACAGACGGGGACGGATAAAACATATAACTGGTTCTGGCTTTTTTATGAAAACAGTTCTGATGAGACCGGGGAGAGTATTGTTTATCGCCCCCTGTTTATGGATATAAAGTATAAAGAAGGAAGCTTCCAGGCTTCATTGATGCCTCTGATTTACTGGAGATATAAGGATGAAAGGTATGACAGGGTCAGAGCCTTTATCGGCTTTTACGCCTCTGATGACTATACTCATCTTGACGGCTCCAAAGATTATGATTCAGGATTTTTCCCCTTCTATTTTTACGGGAGCGGAGATAAAGAAAAGGATAACTATTTTTTTCTTTATCCTTTTGGAGGGACTTTCAAGGGGAAGCTGGGGCATGATGAAATATCGCCATACATCTTTCCCGGTTTTCTCCTTTTTGTTTTTTACCCCCCTGCAAGTATTTTTTCATGGCAGGCCCTGGCCTGGGGCTTGCTTTCCCTTGTGCCGGTTTATACTGAGTACAATTTTAAAGATTATGAAGCACAAGCCTGGTTCTGGCCCCTTATTCAGCGGGGGAAAAGCGATAATAGAGATGATTTCAGAATTCTCCCTTTTTACGCGCATAATTCCAAGGAGGGGTGGTACGATAATTACTCCTATCTCCTTCTGATTAACTATAATAAAATTTATCTGAAAGATGATGAAAGATATACATTTTTCTTTCTGCCATTTTACGGCAGAAAGTGGAGCAGAAGTGGTGATGTTTCTGCAACCACAATTTTATGGCCATTTTTCTCCTGGGGCTACAATAAGAAAAGGGGGGAGACGCAATATAATCTCCCATGGCCCCTGGTACAGATTATGGATAGTGAAAAGCCGGAGATTAAAAAAAGAATTTTTTTCCCCTTTTACGGCAGGTATAATTATCATAATTACGAATCCTTTTTTGTAACACCTCTCTATTTCCGCATTAAAAGGGAGAGTGGTTATTACAGTTCAGCATATCATTATAATTTTATTATCTGCTGGTATTTTAAAAGGGAATACAGTACAACTCATGAATATTACGGGAATTCCTGGAGATATTTTAAACTCTGGCCTATTCTTCAGGCTGAGTGGAGCGATAATGGCCTTTATTCTATTAATGTGCTCTCCCTTCTGCCATTCAGGGATACCTATGGGTATGAAAAGCTTTATCAGCCATTCTGGACCCTTTTTGAATACAGGAAAACACCATACGGTGACAGGCATCTGGGTATTTTATTCCGCACATATTATCAGGTATGGAATGATGACTATTTCAAGATGAAAATCCCCTTTATTGTGAGCTACGAAAAAAAGGGGGAGACGATCAGGGATTTTACTATACTTATGAACGCTTTCGGTTATGAAAATGAACCTGAAGGGACCTATATACGTTTCCTGTGGCTCCCCATAAAAATCGGAGAAGGTACGGGTAGTGAAGATGAACCTCTAATTAAGCTGTCAGATGGTGATTTTTTTGACAGGACCGGGGGGAATCCTTATTATGGATTTAATCATAGCCATGGATCTTTAATCAATACTGACTTAACATCAAAGGCTTTTGTAAAAAAGAATGTTTTCTAAGGACAGAAATGTTTAATAATTTAAAATCAGCATTATATAAATTTTTTGCAGATACCGGGGCCAGACTTCTGAGGCAGGTTGAGTTTTCCGGTTTTACACTGGTTTTATTATTCCGCACTTTTTTTGAAATGCGATTTGCTTTCAGAAAGAGACGGGAAATTGTGAAGCAGATGTATATATCTGGTGTAAAAAGCATGCTGGTGGTGACTATTGTTGCTCTTTTTGGCGGGATGATTCTTGCTCTTCATACCGGTGTGGAATTTCTTAAATATGGTCAGCAGGAGATGGTTCCGGTTCTTATGATCAATATAATGAACAAGGAGATGGGGTCATTTCTAACTGCAATAATTATTACCGCTTTTTCCGGTGCTGCAATGGCAGCTGAACTCGGCACAATGAAGGTTTCAGAGGAGATTGATGCGCTTGAAATGATGTCAATTAACCCTGTACGGTTCCTTGTAATGCCGAGAATTGTTTCTATGATGATAATGCTCCCCACCCTTTCAATATATACTATTGTGCTTGGTGTCACAGGGGGAGCTATTGTCTCCTCTTTCCATCTGGGGATTGCCCCGGAAACCTATTTCCACAGACTTTATGAATCTATCTGGCTTAAGGATATGTATGTGGGGCTTTTCAAAAGCTTTATCTTTGCTCTGATTATTTCATCAATAAGCTGCGCTAATGGGTTGAAGGCTGAGAATGGCGCTCTAGGTGTAGGGAGGGCTACAAGGGTTTCTGTTGTATCATCATACTTAATGGTTCTTATTTCAGGTTATTTTATTACTGCTTTCTTTTATGGCGGTCTGGTATGATAGAATTTAAAAATGTTTCAAAGAGTTTCGGCATGCTAACTGTTCTTGATAATGTTTCATTTACAATTGAAGAGGGGGAAACCTTTGTAATTATTGGTCAGTCAGGGGCAGGTAAAACTACTATTCTGAGGCATATTGCAGGTTTTTTCGATCCCCGGGAGGGGGATGTAATTATTGACGGTTTTAAGATGAACGGAGCATCATCCGCAGTAAGGGGGAGGCTGCGGGAGAAGATGGGTTTTCTTTTCCAGTCCGGAGCATTGATAAACTGGCTCACTGTAAGGGATAATATTGCTCTCCCTCTTGTAGAGCACAGACTCGGCACACCTGAAGAGATAGATAAAATTGTTGACGACAGGCTGGAAAAGCTCCAGCTTAGTGATGCTGCTGATAAAATGCCTTCAGATATAAGCGGAGGGATGAAAAAGAGAGCGGGTCTGGCAAGGGCTATTGTACGTAATCCCGCTATTATTCTCTATGATGAGCCCACGTCAGGCCTGGATCCGGTTATGTCTGCCAGGATCAATGAGCTTATTATTGAAATGCAGCGTGATCTTGGTGTAACCTCTGTTGTGGTTACGCATGATATGAGCAGTGCTTACAGGATAGCGGACAGGATAGCCATGTTATACAGGGGGAGTATTGTTGAGTGCGGTACCCCTGATGAAATAAGAAAGAGCAGCAATCGAATTGTGCAGCAGTTTATTGAAGGGAAAATTGAGGGGCCTATTGAAACATAATGATTATATAGCAGTAATTTTTACTAAAGATATTTTTAGTGCAATAATGATGTTTCCCATATCTCCGCCGCCTGCGGCGGCGGAGATATTAGAGCATTTTGTTTCAAAAAAAAGTTGAGGAATTAACACTGATTATATATTATATTTAATGCTGACTCCTGAACTTTTTTATAACAGGAACGCTCTATTCTCCCCGTCGCCGAAGATGGAGAGGGGATCTTATTTGTTTTTTGCAATACAATAGATGTTAAGCAATTAATATTGCATTATATTTATAATTATTGGGAGAGAAGAATTAATATTGATGACACGCTTTAATGAATTTTTAGTAGGACTTGTTTTTATGGCAGCAATGGCTGTTCTGGGGTATTTTACCATACTCAGGGGTGAACTTCTGGAGCGTAAGGAATATTTCCCGGTTTCAATAATATTTGAGGATGTTGAGGGGCTTGTTATAGGGGATAAGGTTCTTGTAAGCGGAGTGGTGAGCGGCACTGTTGAGAAGATTGATCTTATGGATGACAGCCGTGTTCTTGTTAAGGCTGCATTATTCAGAAGGCTCAATCTTTATGAAAATTACAGGATAGCTTTGAAAAATCAGTCAGCCCTTGGCGGTAAAATTATTATCATCTTTCCTGGATCACCGGAAGCAGATGGAGTCTACTACAGCAGAGTGGAGGATACCGGGGTTCTTGACGGCTACACAATAGGGGACCCTATAGCGAAAATTTCTGAACTTATTGATGAAAACAGGGAGAATATTGCTTTAACTCTTAAAAATATACGGGAGTTTACTGATAAAATAAATAGCGGCAAGGGGACTTTGGGTAAACTCATAAATGAAGATACTATTCATGCTGATACTGGCCAGCTGATAAAAGAACTCCGTGATGCTGTTGAGGATTCCAGAGAGCAGGCCCCTGTTACAAGCTTTATTAGAGCTGCTTTAACTGCATTTTAAGCATTTTATTCAGGTTCCAATCATAACAATCACTTCTATTTTTATTGACAAAAATATCTCATGGAAAAGTTTAAAAGGAATTTCAATGTTAATTCCTGAAAATATATTTTAGTGTAAAAATTGGCAGTTTTATATCCCCGCCGCCTTCGGCGGCGGGGATAATAGAGCATTTTTAATAATAATTATTTTAGGAATAAATACTGAAGAAAATTAATAATAATGCTGCATCTGTCAGAATTTTTTTCTAAAGCGGGAAAAATGATGTACATTATAGAACATTAACCATTTTTATGTTTATTAATCTGATAATTATTAATGATAATTTATTAACATGTTTTTTGTGCAAAATAAAAGATTGATTTACCCCGCCGCCTTCGGCGGCGGGGTGAATAGAGTATTTGAATTATAAAGAAGTTCAGGAATTACTGCTGAACAATTAAGCACTTATTTTATATTTAAGGATGGTTTTTTAGTGCCCAAAAGAGAAGATCTGAAAAAAATAATGATAATAGGTTCAGGCCCCATTGTTATAGGCCAGGCATGTGAGTTTGACTATTCCGGTTCACAGGCATGTAAAGCTTTAAAAGAGGAGGGGTATGAGGTAATACTGATAAATTCTAATCCTGCCACAATAATGACCGACCCTGAGCTTGCAGATAGAACCTATATTGAACCCATATATCCTGAGGTAATTGAGAAGATTATTGCAAAGGAGAGGCCCCAGGCCATTCTCCCTACAGTGGGGGGACAGACTGCGCTGAATGCGACGATGGAACTGGCAGAGCTTGGTATACTGGAGAAATATAATGTAGAGCTCATCGGGGCGAATATAGATTCAATAAAAAAAGCGGAAGACCGGGATCTTTTCAAAAAGGCCATGATTAAAATAGGTCTTGAAGTGCCTCAGTCAGGCCTTGCTTCAACAATTGAGGAGGCACTGAAGATTCTTGAAGAGATTAAACTCCCTTTAATAATCAGGCCTGCCTTTACCCTTGGCGGCGCTGGCGGGAATGTTGTATATAATAAAGAGGATTTTATCGATCTTGTTAAAAAAGGGATGGATGCCTCACCGATAAACCAGGTCCTTCTTGAAGAGTCTATAATCGGATGGAAAGAGTTTGAGCTCGAAGTAATGAGGGACAGGAATGATAATGTGGTTATAGTCTGCTCCATTGAAAATTTTGACCCTATGGGAATTCATACCGGGGATTCAATTACAGTTGCCCCGCAGCAGACCCTCACAGACAGGGAGTATCAGAATTTAAGAGATATAGGTATCAGAATTATACGAGAGATCGGGGTTGATACAGGCGGCTCCAATATCCAGTTTGCTGTTAATCCTGATGACGGCAGGATAATGATTATTGAGATGAACCCCAGGGTAAGCAGGAGCTCGGCCCTTGCTTCAAAGGCCACAGGTTTCCCTATTGCAAAAATTGCAGCCAAGCTTGCTGTGGGACTCACACTTGATGAAATATCAAATGACATTACAAAAGAGACTCCGGCCGCTTTTGAGCCTACGATCGATTATGTTGTTGTTAAAGCCCCAAGATGGGCCTTTGAAAAATTTGAAGGAGCTGATAAACGGCTCGGCACACAGATGAAGTCTGTTGGCGAGTCCATGGCAATAGGGAGGACATTTAAGGAATCCTTTCAGAAGGCTTTGCGTTCACTTGAAATAGATAGGGCCGGTTTTGGCGCAGACGGAAATCTTAAGCTTAATCAATATCTTGATTCATTATCTGATGAAGAAAGGGATATTGCTTTTGAAAAAGAATTTATCTCTCCCGGATCGGATAGGGTTTTTTACATTTACCAGGCGCTGAAAAGAGGGAAAACCGTTGAGTGGATACACCGGCTCAGCAGAATCGATCCATGGTTTTTAAATCAGCTCCGTGAGCTTGTGGAAGCGGAAAATAGTTTTGAGGAAAATTATAAAACCCTGGGTCTCACTGCTGATAGAGTGAGAGCTATGAAGGAGCTGGGATATTCTGACAGACAGCTTGCCTATATTTCAAACAGGGATATGCTTCTTGAGCTGCATAAAAAAGGGCCTCTATTTCAGAAAAAATATTCCATGACTTTGAGGCAGAGCGAAAATGAAATCCGCAGCTTTAGAAAGAGCAATGGAATTATTCCGGGATTCAGGGTTGTTGATACCTGCGCCGGTGAATTTGAAGCATATACACCTTACTACTATTCCGCCTATGATTCAGAAAATGAATCTTTCCCTACAGATAAAAAGAAGATAATGATACTGGGTGGCGGGCCAAACAGGATAGGGCAGGGGATAGAATTTGACTACTGCTGCTGCCATGCCTCCTATGCGTTGAAAGAGGAGGGGATTGAGTCGATTATGGTTAACTCAAATCCTGAAACTGTTTCCACTGATTATGATACCTCAGACAGGCTCTATTTTGAACCATTAACACTTGAAGATATTCTGCATATATACGAAATGGAGAAACCGGATGGGGTAATAGTCCAGTTTGGCGGCCAGACCCCATTGAGGCTTGCAAAGTCTCTTGAGGAGAATGGAGTGAAAATAATAGGCACATCTCCGGATTCAATAGATCGGGCTGAGGATCGGGAACGCTTTTCTGATGTTGTTGAAAAGCTAAATCTAAGGCAGCCGGAAAACGGTATTGCCTATATGGAAGAGGATGCTGTTAAGGTAGCGGAGCATATCGGCTACCCTGTTCTTGTGCGTCCATCATATGTTCTCGGGGGGAGATCAATGGCTATTATTTTTGATCAGCCCAGTCTTTTGAATTACATAAATACTGCTGTAGAGCTTTCACCTGAGCATCCTATTCTTGTAGATAAATTTATTGAGGATGCTGTAGAGGTGGATGTTGATGCAATATGTGATGGAGATGATGTCTATATAGGTGCAATAATGGAACACGTTGAAGAGGCGGGTATACACTCCGGTGACTCAGCATGTATGATCCCGCCTATGACAATTTCAAAGGAGCTGCAGGCTCAGATCAGCGAAACTACCAGGCTTCTCGCCTTTGAACTTAATGTTATTGGCCTTCTCAATATTCAGTTTGCAATAAAGGATAATGAGCTTTTTGTAATAGAGGTGAATCCCCGCGCTTCCAGGACTGTCCCTTTTGTATCTAAAACTACAGGAGACTCCCTGGCCAAAATAGCGCTTAAGGTAATGATAGGGAAAAAACTGAAAGATATGGGATTTACTGAAATGAAAAAATTTCCCTATGTGAGTGTTAAAGAAGCTGTCCTTCCATTTAATAAGTTCCCCGGCGTTGATATCCTTCTATCACCTGAGATGAAGTCTACAGGCGAGGTTATGGGTATATCCTATAATTTTGGAGAATCATATTATAAGGCTGAACTGGCAGCAGGTGACAGGCTTCCTCATGAAGGTACTGTTTTTTTCAGTATCAATGACAGATCCAAGGGGGAGCTTCTAAATGAAATGCGGAAGCTCAACAAAGCGGGATTTAAAATAATCGCGACAAAAGGTACTGCTGCATTCTGTAATGAGCATGACATACCATGTGAAATGGTTTTCAAGGTGAATGAAGGGCGCCCCAATGTTGTTGACAGAATTAAAGATATGGATATACAATTGATTGTAAATACTCCTATCGGGAAAATGACCAGAGATGATGCTTTTTTTATCAGGCAGGCAGCTATAAGATATCGTGTACCTGCAGTTACAACCGTTTCCGCAGCTAAGGCGGCAGTTAATGGTCTTTTATATGTTAAGGAGATGGGGGAGTTATCTGTGCGTTCTATACAGGAATACTATAAAGAGGTGAACTGAATGCCCCTTGAAGAAAAAGTTCTCAGCAGTAATGATATAGAGAAGGTGATTAACGATTTAAGCCGGAAGATATTTGATGATATTAAAGACTTGGATGCTTTTGCTATTGTGGGTATTCATACACGCGGAGTTTTTATTGCAGAGAGAATAAGAACCAATCTGGAAAAGATTTCGGGCCAGCCGATAAAGAGCGGTACTCTTGATATTTCCTTTTACCGTGATGATATTACTACAAGAGGGAAGCTTCCTGTGCTTAAGGAGACTCTTATTGAGTTTAATATAAACAGAAAAACAGTTCTGCTTGTTGATGATGTTCTTTTTACCGGTAGAACTACAAAGGCTGCCATTGAGACCTTAATGGCATTCGGCAGACCTGATGCTATCAGGTATCTTGTTCTTGTTGACAGGGGGCACAGGGAACTCCCGATCCAGGCCGATTATTGCGGGATTAAAATCGAAACAGATCAGGATGATGCTGTCAGGGTAAGACTTTCTGAGATTGACGGTGAAGAGGATTCGGTTTTCCTTATTAAGGAGCAGCAGAAATTATAATGAAAGATCTGATTATTATCGGCGGGGGGCCTGCCGGATTAACAGCAGGAATATATGGTAAAAGGGCCGGGCTTGATCTTGTTCTTCTTGAAAAACTGTCACCTGGCGGCCAGGTTATCACCTCCTTTGAAATCGAGAACTATCCCGGTTTTGCTGAGCCTGTTGAAGGGTGGAAGCTCATGTCCGACATGGAGGAGCAGGCCAGGCGGCTTGGTGTTGAGATTGTCAGTGCTGAAGTGAAAGGTATCAGAAAAGAGGGGGGAATCTTTACTGTTGATACAGGGGATTCTATTTTTAATGCGAGATGTGTTATTGCTGCAGCAGGTGCTAACCACAGGAAACTCAATATACCTGGCGAGAAGGAATTCCTTGGCCGGGGGGTATCATTCTGCGCTACCTGTGATGGAGCCTTTTTCAGGGATCGCCAGGTTATAGTAGCGGGCGGGGGTGATGTTGCCCTTGAAGAGGCTTTTTTCCTTACCAGGTTTGCCGGTAAAGTATATATTGCTCACAGGAGGGATCAGTTCCGCGGAGCTAAAATACTTCAGGATCGTGTTTTGAGCAGTAAAAAAATTGAAATTCTTTATAATACGGAAATTGAATCGATTAATGGCTCCGGGAATGTGGAGTCTGTCACAATAAAAAACAGTATAAGCGGTGAAAGCTCTAATTTAAAAATAGATGGAGTTTTTATTTTTGTCGGTTATGTTCCAAACACCTCCTTTATGGATAAAAAACTTCTTAATGACTGCGGTGAAATTATTGTTGATATGAGAATGAGGACTGAGATAGAGGGGCTTTTTGCAGCAGGGGATATAAGGAGCGGATCGAGGCGTCAGATTGTAATGGCAGCGTCAGACGGTGCAGTAGCAGCTCTGGAGGTTTATGATTATGTTACTGCTTTAAGTTGCACTTAAAAATGGAGGAATATAGATGAAAAAGTTTTTAGCAGTTTTTACAGCAGTACTTGTTACATCACTTGTCGCTTGCGGCAGCGGCGGTAAATATGGCGATGTAAAGGATTTTATTAAAGAGATGATTGCAGCTCAGGATTCATATATATCATCTGTTGAAAAAGCAAAAAGCCCGGATGATATTGTTAAGGCAATTGAAAATTTCGGGGAGAGATTTATCGCTTTAGCTGATACAAGTATTGAGCTGAAGAAGAAGTATCCTGATATTGACAAGTGGGACAACAATCCTCCCGCTGAATTGAAAGCTGATTTTGAAAAAGTTGAAAAAAGCAGCGAAAAGATGGAAAAGATATTTATGAATGAAAATGTAAGACAGCATATGATGGACCCGAAAGTTCTTCAGGCATTCATGGATCTTGGTAAAAAACTTGAAGCAACAAAATTTTTTGAATAGCATTCTTTTTAAAATATGCTTAATAATAAAACCCTGCATGAAGCAGGGTTTTATTATGCCGTAAAATTATAGTCAGCTCATTCCGGATTTTTGGGATACAAATAGAGTACTTCTTTGCTTTCCCCCCTGTCTACCCCGGGAGTACTTTGTCGCTTCGCTCGGGCGCCCCAAAGGGGGCACGAGTTATCTATTCCCATTCTTAAAATATAATTGTTACCACTTCGATAACTATTCCCATTATATTGTTACGCAATTCTTTTGCAAGCTCAACAGTAAAAAATGATGTTGTAATACTTTGATTCATCTACTTGCTCAAGTTTTAATTTTACGTGCCCCCTTTGGGGGACAGGGGGCTGACTCCATAATATGTGGGAACAAACAATATTATTACTTTTCCCGAAAATCCGGAATGAGTCTTATATCTTTTTAAAAAATTTTTCTATACCTGCAAAAATAATATTTCGAAGTTTCTCAAGACGTCTCATATCCAGCCGTATCCCTTTAATATCAAAGTACCTGTCACTTAAAAAGAGAGACCTGGAAATAGAGAGGTAAAGCATTGGCGTATCCCCTCTGCCGTAAGCATTAAGTATATAACCGCTGTTATTTTTATTATCAAGACTGTAGGATGAAGCAACAGTATCACCCTCTTTTTCAAGGGCTTTTCCCATAACAGCAGCAAGTTCAAGGGCCATGTCCGCTGTTCCAGTCCTGAAAAGTTCAGAGCCGTAACTCCCTGTATATCCTGCAATAACAAGGGGGCGCGGCATCCCTTTATCCGGGGCATTTGCCGGTCCCACAGGCATGTGGGTGTGGCACTCAAGTATAAGGCGCGGCTTGTTCTCTTCTATGGCTGATTTGATATTCTGATGAAAAGGGTTATAATACCTTCTTAAGATATTGGCGATTGCAATTTCGTCAGGGTAATAGTTTTTTTTAAATACAGGGCGGTTCATTGATGTAGATTTTTTTATAACGCCATCTTCAGTAAGAGGGTAGAGACTTTTAAAACTCCGGTCAGTATCAACAAAGAGTCTGGATATTTCTGTATGGATCAGTGCGGATATATTTTCTCCGAAGTTGAAAATTCTGTCAGCTCCCCCGTCAGACTCAAAAAAAAGTTCAAGAGGGGCGGGGGCATCATATCCTGAAAGCTCTTCGGGAATATTTAAGCCGCTGTGAGGAATTATAAGAAGTAATGGTAATTTTTTTGCCATACTTATAATAATCTATTCCCTGATTGATGGGGCGGGTTCGCCAATATAAAAACCCTGCGAATAATCTATCCGGTATTCTTTGATCATATTTAAAATATTTTCATTCGATACAAATTCAGCAACAGTGATAATCCCCAGCTCTCTGCAGAGCATGGCGATATTACGTACAATTATTCTGCTGCTTTTGTCAGAGTCGATCTTTTTTATTAGAGATCCGTCAAATTTGATAAAGTCAAGATGAAGTCTGTTTAAATATGAAAAATTGGAATAACCTGATCCGAAATCATCAATACCGAAATACAGGCCGGCTTTTTTCGCCTGGAGGATAAAGTCTGCCAGAAAATTATAATCATTGAATTTTTCTGACTCAACAATTTCAAGAAAAACTCTTCCTTTTGCTGAGGGGTATCTATCCAGAATATCTTCAAGAAATCTTAAAAAACCGGGATAGTAAATATCGTCTGCTGAAATATTAAGGGCAAAATCAGTAACTTTATTCTGCATGTAGGCAAAAGTTTTTTCAAAAATGATTTTTGTCATTTCCGGGTATAGCTGGGTTTTCTTTGCTATTTCAAGGTAGGGGCCCGGGGATTGAGGATTTCCTTTGTTGTCAATAATTCTCATGAGGGATTCATATCTCGATATTTTACCGCTTTGATTATTCATTATCGGCTGAAAGTAGGGGATCAGCCTGTTCTCAGCAATTGCATCATTCAGCTGGGCAAGTTTTTTCATGTTGTCAAGGTAAATCGACATGTCCATATCCTTCTCATGAAAGATATGGATGGGCATCCTTTTTTTTATTGCATGATGGAGCGCGATATCCGCCTTGGAAATAATATTGTCGCTCCCCTCGGAAGAGGGCGATATCCCTGCGTAAGCTGTGAGCGGTATTTTTATATCATTATGGATAAATTCTTTTTCAGTAATATGTTTCAGCATCTCCCCCGCGATGGTAGTAATTTCACTATTGTCAGGCAAGGTTCTCTCTCCCATTTTGACCAGTACAGCAAACTCCCCGCCTGTAAGGTTGTATATTTTTAATTTATAATCCCCTCTGTATTGTGATATCCGGTCACCAATAAATTTTAAAAGCGAGTCCCCGAGATTATATCCAAAAAAAGTATTTATATCGTGAAAATTATCTACTCTTAAAATTATCATAGAGGGGTAAAGAGTAAGGGGGATATCCTCCATAAGCATCTTCCTGCTTGGCAGTCCTGTTATGCTGTCATAATAAAGCTGATGCATAAGGAGTCTTTCAATATTGCCATGCCTCAATTCTGCGTAATATGAAAGAATGGCGATGTATACAAATAATGAAAATCCTGTCATAAGCGTGACCGGGCTGTAGGATGATTCTATTATTCGCAGGCTCACAAGAGTAATTATTGAAAGTGCATAAATCGAGAAAAAAATTATCCAGATGCTTCCGGTTTTGCGTCCAGCGAGATGGTAAGCCAGAACCGGGAAAAGAAGAATAATTATGAATTCATTGAGTGGATTATTTTTAGATATTACTGTGAGGAGAAAGGTTGCAAAAATGATTAGAAAAATAAACAAACGGAAGAGGCCCTGCATGGGATATTTTTTATAAATAATAGGAAGAATTGAAAAAATAAGTATATAGACGGTAAATGTTACCGGCGGGAATGGTATACCCGCTGCAGTTCTTGAAATGAATATAACAACTGTTAGTGATGCTGCAAGAATGAGCGTGAGGGGTATAAAGCTGTCCCTTACAAGTATTGTATAGAGCTTAATATCATGACGGGGATCAATTACATAATCCCCCATAATTCTTTCTCTAAGTCTGGATAGCAGCATCAGGCTTTTCTCTTAACATCTAAAATAAATAAGTCTTCAGGGAAATACAAGTTTCTATTATAGGGGTCAGTTCTCTCTTCTCTTCGCTTTATCAGGTCGCTGAAGTTTTTATTTATTTCCGGAAAAATATGTGTGAAATATATGCTGCATCGGGGATCTGTATTTTCAAGGAGCATTTCTATTTCGTCACCACCCAGATGTGAATCGGAAGGGGAGTTCTCTGTAAAGCTCCATTCGCATACGGCTAAATCCGCACTATTAACTAAATCTATGAGTTCCGGGCAGTAGCCGGTATCACCGGTAAAGGCTATATTTATTCCGTCAAATGAGAAAAGATAGCTGGTAGAGTTTTCATTGTGCTGCAGTTTAACTGATTTAACCGAAAAGAGAGTATCTTCAAATAAATCATTTTCATCCAGCTCATGCAGGTTCACGGTGTATGGAATTTCTCTGTCAAAAAAGGGGATGAGCCTGTTGCACCAGAATTCCTTCAGCCCCCGGGGTCCGATTATATTTACCGGATTTGTCCGTTGTCCCCTGTTGTTCCATATCTCACCCCATAAAAAATCGGGCAGACCGGATACATGGTCCATGTGGAAATGTGTAAGAAAAATATCACTAATAAGCTCACCCGCAAAAGAGCTGTTATTGAGCCTGGAAAGCTGGTGATATGCCCCCCCTCCGAAATCGATCATCACCAGCCTGGAGCTGCAGGAAATGGCGAATGATGAGGGGTTTTTCTCTGTTGAGCTTGAAGAGCCTGTACCCAGGAAAGCGAGCTGCAGCATCAGAGGGACTCCTTAAAGAATAATTTTAGTGTGCTGTAAATAAACATCATTCCCCTCTCCGTTTTCGGGTATGCCCCTTGAAATTTTCGTGAGTGAGCTGCTCTCCGATTTCAGCTCATCTCTGATGAGGTAGAGAGCGGCCATATAATCGAATTCACCGCAGCTGAAAATATCAACAGCTGCAGCATTATGCTCCGGCCATGTGTGTATGGCGAAGTGGGATTCTGCAACAACAATGATTCCGCTTACGCCGTGAGGAGAAAATTTGTGAAAAAAAGGCTCTACGATTTCAGCACCGGAAATTTTAACAGATTCCACCATAATTTTTTTTACAGATTCTACGCTGTTAATGATGGATGCATCACATTGGAAGAAATCTGCAATTAAATGAATCCCCAGATGAGCCATGGGAAATTTTTTTATTCCTCTGATCTTTTAATAGTATTGAAGAGATCCGCCATTCTTATAACTGCTGAAATATTAACAAGCAGAGACATGAGTATAAGAAAACCGAGAAGAATGGAGTCAGGATTAAACCCGTAGTTATTCAGGATAACTGCGAAAAAGGGGTTAAGTACAGTAAACACGGAAAGAAGCATAATTCTTTCAGGCCTCTGCATAAGGCCCCGTTTTGTGGAAGCGCCCACTGCCTCCCCCCTTGCCTTCACATAGCTCATTGCAGCTGTTCCAAGAAGGATTGTCATAATTGTAATCAGACCAATATAGTCGCTTAATGATATGGTAAATATTCCATCAGCAAATGAACCGTTTTTATGCATAAAAAATATACCCAGGCCTATAAAGACAAAAGAGTCGCTGTACCTGTCGCAGCATGAGTCGAAAAATGCCCCTGCTTTTGTGCTCTGTCCTGTTTCCCTGGCTAGTCTTCCGTCAAGCATGTCAAGAGATCCGCTTAAAACAAGCATCCATCCGCCAAAGCCCAGATTTCCTGTGGCATAAATGTAGCCTGTAAAAAGAGAAAGTAGAACCGATATTGCAGTAATTCTATTTGGCGTAAGCTTGAGAATCTTAAAGAGTGAAAGGAGCGGAGTTGTAATCCAGTACCAGAATTCAACCAGGAATATCCCGATAAAACTTTTATGAATCCTTGATTTTGTTTCTTCGGAATGTTCTCTTGTCGGCCAGGTTATTGCATAGTAGGTGAAGCATATTGCCATTGCCTCAACTGTTATTATAAGGGGAAGAAGGGAATCGTACAGCACTTCATTGTAGTTCATTTTTTTAGCTCCCAGAATTGTTCAGGATATAAAATAAAATTTTTATATATGATCTTATTATATGGTAATCAATCAGTTTGAAAAAAACAACTGTCATTAAATCTTGAAACAGCAATACGTAAAGTCAATAATATTTTAAGTGACTGCAGATATAAAGTTCAAGATTAAATACTATCCACGAGGATTATTACTTGAGTTTAAAACCTTTTATCTGATGATGATAAACTCATACCTGATTTAAGAATAAAGAGGCTGATTGTTTATGATAAAGAAATTGACGCATGAAGAAATAAAATCGAGAAGACCGGGTATCAGTGAAATCTCTTCGATTAAAAGGCTCCCGGTTACTGTTGTTGCCGAGAACATTCGCAGCCTTTATAATGTGGGATCAATTTTCAGAACATCTGACGGGGCATCAGTTGAGAAGCTCTGGCTTTGCGGTTATACCGGTTATCCGCCCCGGAAAGAGATTGATAAAACCGCTCTCGGGAGTGTTGATTCGGTTCCATGGGAGTATACAGAGGATACTCTTTCGCTTGTCAAAAAACTGAAAAGTGAAGGTTATTGCATTGTAGCCCTTGAACACACAGATAGAAGTCACCCCTATGACGCTGTGGATTACCCCTTCCCCTTATGTCTTGTTCTGGGGAATGAGGTTGAAGGGCTTTCAGATGAGATTACCGGGCTCTGCGATATTGCAGTAGAGCTTCCTATGCACGGGATAAAACAGTCCCTCAATGTATCTGTGGCTTATGGTATAATGATATATCATCTTCTTGGAGAGTATAAACAGTCAGGCATATAGGCTGGAATATTTTATTTTTATTTTTCTCAAGCTCTTTTTTCTGTTAAGTTATTAGTGCAGCTATGTCTGATTAGAAAAAATTCTAAACTATATGACATAATATGCCGATAGATTAGACAGGAGAAGGTCTCTCCCGGAGATTAATTATGAAAAGAACAATTATAGCATTCATGTTGCTTCTGTTTTCCGTAAATTCTTTATATGCACTGGTACTGAGATGGGATATTTCAGCAGATGAAAGTTTTGAAATTGTAAAAACCGCAAGAATAAACTATTACGTAAATGCCCGGCTTACCAGGGTTTATGATGAAAGGAATATTATAGATATCACCTCAACCGGAAAGAAGGGGGAAATTAATTCTGTAAACGGTATTTTTACCATGTATGAGAAAGATGAGCGTGAATCTGTTTTTAAACAGAGAGAAAAGTACCCTGTTGATTTTTATATAGAGCCATCCGGTAAATTTATAGTAGAAGGCCGCGACTATATGCCGAATCTCCGTCATATACCTACTTTCCCTGAAAAGAATGTTGAAATTAATGAAAGCTGGAAAGCTGACGGGGAACTGGTAATTAATAACTTTTCCCGTCCATTTAAGCTTACCTTTCCGGTTGAATATACCCTTTCAAAAGTTGTAAATCAGAAGGGCCTTGAAATTGCTGTTATCGATTATATTTATACAATAAACATGGATCTTGGAGGATCCGCCTATCCATCAGATTTCCCTGTGAAAATTGCCGGGCATAATAAGGGGGTCATATACTGGGATACAACAAACAACAGGCCTGCGGATATCCGCGATCTTTACAGGATAGCATTTATTTTCCGGGGACCCAACCGGAGTTTAAGCAGTGTTGAATTTCAGATGGCAATTGAGACTGAGAATAATGTTTTCCCAAATGTTAAGGAAAATGATAAGGCGAAGGATATTGCGGATATGAAAAAATCACTCCCCCAGGGTGTTGATGTGGAATCAGAGGAGAGGGGGGTTGTTGTAACAATGGGTGATCTTCTCTTCGATTTTGACTCCTACAGTATACGAAGTGACACAAGGGAGAAACTTGATAAGATCGCAGAAATAGTGAAGAAAAAATATCCTGACAGAGAGATTATTGTTGAGGGACATACTGACAATGTGGGGAACAGGGGATATAATAAGGGCCTTTCTGAGAAAAGGGCCAGAAGTGTTTCTGAGGTACTGAAATCACATCTGGGCCATGATAAATTTTCATTCAAAGGTTTTGGACAGGATAAGCCGGTAGCTGACAATACAACAAAAGAGGGGCGTCAGAAAAACCGGCGTGTAGAAATTATTATCAAGCTTAATTGATTTATCACGGTTTGATCTCTGCCATATATGAGAGGTCATCCCGTTTGAGAACCATTATGGTTTTATCCGCCCTGTTGATAAAGATTGTATCTTCAAAAAAAGTTATGAATGAATCCTGGTTTACCTCCTGTTTCGATTCAGCTTCAAGCTCAAGGCTGGAGTTGAATCTGCCAAGATAGTACTTCTCCCCTTTTTTAGTGATTGCATAAATATTCTGGCCCCTAATTTCAATAAAACTTCTCCAGAAAATATCTTCATTTCCGGTTTTTGTTACTGTCAGGGTGTTTCTGTCAATAAGTGTAAGATTGTGTCCTCTCTTATGGTCACCCCTGTGGGTAATAACAACTATTCCTCCCGAAAAAATATCATATCTTCTTCCGCATATGTTAGTTACAGGTGATTTGAATTCAATTTTTTGTGTGGCGGGATTGATCATGAACAGTTCGTTATTGTAATGTCCGCCGTCAATGTAATCCTTTATTTTAAGATAAAATAGTTTAAGTGCGTATATATTTTTATCAGCTGTATCTGATTTCAGCTGGTCCTCTCTTTTGTCAAGCTCCTCCTCTTTAAGGCGAAGCTCCTCCTGCTTCTGCTGAATTTCCTTATCGGTTGTTACTGCAGAATCATCTTTTTTCTGAGCTTCCTCCTGAGCGATTTCCTTTTTCTCCTCTTCAAGAAGTTTCTCTTTTTCTGTTAAGGCCTCTTCCTCTTTTTTCAGGATCTCTTCTTTCTCAGTTGTGGAGATTTTATCCGCTGTAATGATAGCCATCTCATCTTCCTGCCTTGCCTCCTGCTTTTTGAGATCCTCAACTTTTTTCTTTAAAGCCTCCTCTTCACGGGCAATCCTCTGCTTCTCTTCTTCGCGTTTAACCGGGTCATCTATTTTTTCAGCCTCAGATTTTTCAGTGATTAGTCGCTGCTCCTCTTTTTGAAGAGTACCTTTTTCCGCTTCTCTACGCTTCTGCTCCTCCTGGAGCTTCTGCTCTCTTATCCGCTCTTCAGTTTTTCTTTTTTCCAGCTCCTTTTTTTCTGCTTCAATTCTTTCTTTTTCATCCTCAAGAGTTTCCTCTTTCATCTGAGTCATCTGCTTTCTTACTTCCAGGCTCCCATCATCTTTTTTAACCTCATCAATTACCCGTCGGTCCGAAATGGTAAAGGGGTCAATACTTCTCAGCTTTTCCCTTTTGGAATCGGATGTTAAGGGTATTAGCATTGCTGTTCTCCCCGGCCATTGACGGTAGTCGGTAGCTATCCCTGCATTTGCGGCTGTTATATGCCGCATAACTGCACTCTTATAGTTCTTTTTCAGGTAATCCATATCCCCTCTGTAAACCGCATTGTAGTAGGTTAGAAAGAGGGCCAGGGTATCTGCGTCCCTTGTAGAATATCTATACATGTTTACCAGGTATGATGATATAATTCTCCGTACATTTCTGATATGGTCAACCCGTGCATCTCTATCTATAAAGAAGATGTCAGCAGAGTATTTCCCCTCATTTTCATCAGATAGGGCGCGCAGTATGGAATATTTCATGTGGTATCTGAAATATTCGTTAAACCCTGCAGATCTGGAGCCCCTGGCCAGATGACTGCCGATACTCCTTATTTCCCGGACAGTGTCTGCTCCTCTCTGGGGGCCGGCATAATTAGTAAAATTTACTCTTCGTGATTTGAGTATCTCATCAACATCAACCTCAAGGGCCCAGGATAGGGAGATTGAAGCGATTATAATTATAATAAGTGCATACAATTTTTTCATAGTTTTCTCCGGGTTAAAGCCTGCAAAGTCAGCTGTATTTATGAACAGTAATTATCCCTTAAGATATTTTTTAGTGCAATAATGATGTTTTTAATATCCCCGCCGCCTACGGCGGCGGGGATATTAAAACATTTTATTTCTAATACAAGTTAAGGAATAAACACTGATTTACGAATAATATTGATAATAATAGACATATAATATCAGGGAAAAAGCAATAATAATTCATATCTTCCTATGTTTTCTGATAATAGTGTTTCTTAACTTTCTACTTGACGTCATTAAAACGAATTTTAATATAGTTATAAATAAGTAGAATTTCCACTTTTTGATAATTCCTGTATTAATTATACTGGTTATAATCCGGATAAATTCAGTGAATATGCTTGCGATGATGTAACCATAGAGGATTTTCAGGACTATTATATAGTAAGAGTTTTACAGTGATTCAAAGGGGGATTCTTTTTATTTTCCGCCAGTTGTGAGGTTTAAGATGTCATATAGACTTGTTTATTATGGAAATGAAACCCTTTCGAGCGTTGCTCAGGAAGTTGAGAATATAGACGGAAATGTAGTTTCCGTTATTGATAATATGTTTGAGGTAATGTACAGGGAGTCAGGTATAGGACTTGCCGCTCCCCAGGTTGATCTTGGTAAAAGAATAATAGTTATAGATACCGGAGAGGGGCTAAACGGCAAACTGGCTCTTGTTAATCCGGTCATTAAGGAACGGTCCTCCCTGAAAGAGCCCTTTGATGAGGGGTGTCTTTCTCTACCCGGGGTATATGAAGAGGTTGTACGGCCTGTAGAGATATTGATTTCCGGGTATACACGGGATGGGAAAGAGATAGAGTTCGAAGCAGAGGGGCTTTTTGCCAGAGTGCTTCAGCACGAACTTGATCATCTTGACGGTATTCTTTTCGTTGATAGAATCGAAAAGTATATTAGAGATGAACTGAGGCCCGCATTAAAAAAAATCAGGAAGATGAATAAATGATAAGAATCGGATTTTTTGGAACCCCTGACATCGCTTCATATGCCCTTGAGAAGCTCTGCGAAAAATTTGAGATTGTTTTTCTTGTTGCACCTGAAGATAAGGAGTGCGGCAGAAACAGGGGGATTCGGTACTGTTCAGCAAAGGAAACAGCCTGCTGTATGGATATACCTGTTCTCCAGCCTGCTTCTTTGAAAGATCCTGAGTTCCAGAGCGCCATAGAAAGTTATAATGCAGATATATTTGTTGTTGTTGCATACGGCAAACTGATTCCGGAAAAGGTCTTTTCTCTTCCCCCTTTAGGCACCATCAATCTTCACCCTTCGCTTCTGCCCAAATATCGGGGAGCTGCGCCTGTTCAATGGGCGCTGATCAATGGTGAAAAGGTCAGCGGTGTTACAGTTCAGATGATAAACAAAGATCTTGACGCAGGTGATATTGTTCTGCAGGAGAAACTGATTATTGATGAGAATATTACAGCAGAGGAACTTTACGAAAAGGTTCTGCCAATGGGTGCTGATCTGCTGATTAAATCTATAGAACTTCTTGCATCAGGCGAAGCAAAGACTAAGCCTCAGAATCATGAAGAGGCCACTTATTGCGGTAAAATCGACAGAGCTGCTGCGCATATAAACTGGGGTGAAAAAGCATCTGCAATACATAATCTGGTTCGGGGCCTTAATCCTAAGCCTGCGGCATGGACTACATTTAAAGGTATGAATATTAAGGTGTGGAGAACATCTCTGTTTAACGAGGATCCGGGATATATCCCAGCCCCTGGTGAAGTTTTCCGGTTCCAGAAAAAGCGCCTTCTTGCCGGTACAGGTGAGGGGATTATTGAGATACTTTTAATACAGCCGGAGAACAGGAAAATTATGGATGGGTCTGCTTTTATTAACGGCTACAGAATTGAGAGCGGTGAAAGATTTGAGTGATGATTATGTCTTATAAAGACCGAAACCTCAACCGGAAAAGGGAGAGAAGAGAGGGGATAAAGCAGCAGCCCTCTTTTTTTGATGCAGAATCTGACCTGGTAAAAGAGAAGCAGAAAGCCAGGGATTTACGTAATACCCCATGGTGGAGAGCCCGGATTGCTGATGGCCTATGCTACTATTGCGGAATGGTCTTTAAGCCGGCAGAACTTACAATGGATCACAAAATACCCCTTGCCAGAGGGGGGAAATCGGAAAAAATTAATCTTGTCCCTGCATGTAAAGAGTGTAATAATAAAAAAAAGTATTTGCTCCCCCTTGAATGGGATGAATACCTTAATAATATCAGAGAAAAAAAAGTATAACCGGTAAATGCGGTATTTAATAATTATTTATTTTTTTATTGTAATACTCCACGGTATCATATATAATCTACACTGTTTAATAAACTTCAATTCGATTCAGGGGGCCTTAATCTAATGCCTGAAAGCAGATCTCTTAAAAGCGGCGATGTCCTTTTTGTTCAGGGTGGTATGCCTGAAAGGATTTATCTTATGGGGGAGGGGGAGATTGAGATACTTTCTTCACCGCGTGAATACCTCGGTCTTGATGATGAAATAATAATTGATAAATCTGTAAGGGTCTGTACCTTAAAAGGGAAGGTCATGCTTATGGGCTTTTCAGATCTTCTCACATCCCCGTACACAAAGTCTATCCGGGCAATAAGCCCCTGCAAAATTGTAGAGTATCCTCTGTCGCCTGAAGGATTTACCGGGATTGCGGAACGGGATGTGCCTGGATCGATCAATATGCTGAGACAGCTTTTTAATCTTTTTATGCAGTCTCAGAATCAGCTAAAAAAGGCTGCTGCTCTTTATACGAGGATGTGCCAGGTTGATGATAATCTTATGATTCTTTATCATCAGCTTTCATCAAATAACGGTACTGAGCGGATGAATACAAATTCAGAAACTCTCTATGAAGCCTTTTCTGCCGGGAAAGGGGTTATGCCTCAGCAGGCAGGGATAGATTTTTTAGTTGAGGATAAGGGGAAAATCTTAAAAAAGAATTACAGCAGTAAACTGATATATGATGTTATAGGGCAGGAGTATCTTGATCTTGTTAAGGGCCTGTTAAAGGCGAATCCCCAGATTCTGGTCCATCTTTTTAAAGGTGATATTAATATGTCTGTTTCTATGTTTTCCGTGATTACAGGGTGCTTTAATGCTGTACTGGAAAATATTCATGATATAATTGATAAGATTAACTTAAAAAATGATGAATTTTTTAATGGTGAAGGGAGCTGGAGCGCTTATCTGGCAGGGAAGGGGGGGCTTCAGGACTGGAGTCTTTCAAATAGAATACAGCCCGATTTTTCACCGAATCTTAAAAAGCTGTTTGAAAAAATTGATGAAATCTATACAGATCTTTGCGGAAAAACCCTTAGAGAAAAAAACGGTTTTTCAGATCTAATAACTGCTGCTGCGGGTGTTTCTGCACCTGTTTCATCTACGGCTGAAGAGACACAACGGGGTGATTATCTTCAGCAGGATTCCGCGCCTGTTACTGCGGCTTCTGTAATAAGCACCGGACTGCAGAAATCGATATACCAGATATTTGAATTTTCCATGATAGAGAAGGAGTTTCAGAATAAGATGCTGAAGCTCCTTAATGATTTTAAAACAATGAAGAGTCCTCTCAACCCGGAGCCTGAAGGGAGGAAGGTGAGACGATTTATTTCCCAGATGTACTGGGATCTTTATAAACAGGTATATGTAAGAACAAAAACAGAATCTTCTGTGCCTAAAGCTGTACGCCTTATGCTTAATTTCGGATTTCTTGATGATGAGATGCTTGAGCCTTTTCAGGTGGTTGAACTTAATGATCTTGCCAGGATACGGGAGAAGAGCAGCGAAATCCCCATACTAACAGAGTATGAGTTTCTATCCAGGATTTATGCTGGTGACGAGGAGCCGAGTATTACTGAGATGGGGCTTTCATATGAGGCATTTCTGAAAGAGCAGGATAAGTATCAGAAAAAAGATAAAAATGCGAATAAAAGGGGGGGGGATTCTGATCCTAATGAGGAGAACCTGAACAAAACCCTCCATGAAATAGAACAGAGGCTTGCAAGCACAGCTGCTGTATGTTCAGGGGGTACAGCTACTGCTTTCCCCATACTCACATCTGAAATAATGAAGGGTAGCTTCAAAGGGATATATCAGTCAAAGAGCAGTATCGCTTCTGTAGTAAAAAATATTAAGGATATTGATTTTTCTCTTTTTTACAGGGAGACAGTATTAAAACTCGATTCCGCCCGTGAAATAATTAAGGAGGAGATTCTTCCTTATATTATTATTCTCCCTATTTACGGCACAAAGACATTGCTGTGGCAGGAGATGACAGGTAATAATAAAAGATCGAGAGGGAGAATAGTTGTACCTGCTTTTTTTATGGGTGATATTGAGAAGAGCCTTATGCATACCTTTGCCTGCTACAGGTGGGAGTTGAGCAGATCAATTAAGGGCGCCATGTGGGCTGATCCCATTGAAGGGGGAATTACAGGGGAGTATTTTGATTATGTGAATACCTATAAAAAGAATACCAAGCTTTCACAGGAGGCAAAGGAAAAAATCGCATTGAGGTTTAAAAGCCTCAGGACAAACAGGGACAGGTTCGCCGATGATTATGTTATGTGGGTGGCATATGAAAAAGAAGGGATAATGAAGCTGAATACTGTTGTAAGGGAGATGTTCTTTAAGCATATACCTTTTAATATGGACATCAGGGAACAGCTCGAAGGGATGCCTGCTTTCAGCAAGTATGCCAACAGGTATAAGAATGTGAGTGTCAGGGATATAGCTGCATACGAAAGAAAGTTTAAAAAATATCAGGATGCTTCAGGGAATTATCCCCCTGAAATAGCGAAGTTTTTTGAATTCATGAAAAAGTAGATATATAGCATGGTGGGTTATGAATAAGAATTATTGCGGGAAAGGATTTATTTTATTACTGGTTTTTATTTTAATGGTTATTTTTACATCCTGCGCTTCAGGGAGCGGGCAGATCTCTGCTTCTGATGATAAACCTTTTGAGAATGTCAGGGTGAATACTGCTGAAGCTAAAAGTAAGTATTCAGAATATCTGGTTAATATCAATACCTATACCACAAACGGGGCTTATTATCAGAATAAATATGAAAATTTTATTCTCTCAGTAATTGCCATGCTTACTGAAAAGCATGAGTTTGATATTTCTAAAAAGAGCACAGGCTTTTATTTTGATAAAAGGTCAAACCGCACTGATCGGCTCTATTTCGGATTTGATGTGGAGATAGTAAAGGATAGTAATCTTGATTATGGAAGGTTTTCCACTCAGTTAATAAAAGAGAATGTTGAAACAGTAATAAGTGAAATATCCCGCTATGAGCGGATGCTGAATGAGCAGGAGATCGCCGGCCTTGTTATAGGCTTCAAATGGAGAGAGGGGAGAATCAATCAGCAGGTGAACATCTGGATTAAGAAAGAGGATATGGTTCTTGCCAGGGAGGCTAAAATTACAGTTAACGAAATGTACCAGAGAAGTACAATTACCAACAGTGAAGGGAAAATTATTCTTCTGCCAATATAGAATCAATGACTGAACATAATTTTTTTATTTCCATCATTGTACCTATTGTTATGCGGATATAATCTGACTGTATGGGGCCGCTGAAGTAGCGCACAAGGATTCTGTTCTCTTTAAGTTTCCCGAAAATTATTTTTGAATCAATGGTACTGTGTTTTACAAAGAGAAAATTCGCCTTTGAAGGGACAATTATGAAACCCATGTCAAGGAGTCTCTCCTCCAGGTATTCCTTATTACTGGTAAGCATTCTTATGCTGTAGTTAAAGTATTTTGTATCAAGTAGAGCTGCTTCAGCCCCTGCAAGGGCTAATGAGTCTATGTTATAGGAATCTTTAATTTTAAACAATCCTCTTATTATATCCTTCCCTGCAATAGCAAGGCCGACCCGCAATCCTGCAAGTGAATAGGATTTTGAAAATGATCTTGTAACAATGACATTATCATACTCATGGATCAGACCAATGGCTGAGCCGCCGTAAAAATCTATATAAGCCTCATCAACAACAAGGAGTCCCTGGTAGGAATTGAGGAAATCCTTTATATGAGATATATCTGTGTATGTACCTGTGGGGTTATTGGGATTTGCTATAATTACAAGGTCATATTTTTTTTCAAGGAATCTGTTCATATCCAGGTTCAGATCACTGTCCAGATTAATTTTTTCGTATTTAATACCATTCCCCTGGGCCAGGGTATCATAAAGAGAATATGATGGGTAGGGGAATGCTGCCAGTCCCTCCTTCTCAATGAATCCTCTGAATATGAGTGTGAAAATTTCATCAGAACCATTCCCGACAAAAACATTATCAGGTGAAAGGCTGTTCTGTGATGCGAAAATCTCTCTTACGCCCGAAGCCTTTGCATCAGGGTATCTTCTCAGATTGCCATTAATGGAGCTGTTTATTGCTTTGAACACCGAGTCTGACGGGGGGAAGGGGTTCTCATTTGTATTCAGCTTGATAAACTCATCAATATTGGCAGGCTGCTCCCCCGGCATATATTCATCCATCTCTTTAAGAGTTTTATTCCAGTATTTCATTTCCGCTCCGGTATTAAAAATAGGCTTACTGCTGAATTATTATAGAACATATACTGCAGCATTAATGGCGCTACTGTAAAAAGTCTGCCACAGAGACACAGAGTCACAGAGGTACGGAATTTTATAGAAATTAGTAATCAATAATACATATTTGCAAAAAATTGTAAATATATTGATGTACGATTTCATATATCTGTATAATTAGTTCATCTTTCTCTGTGTCTCTGAGCCTCTGTGGCAAAATAAGTTACTTTTTGCAGGAACGCCATTAATGGGCTGCTCCAATAATTTCATTTATTGTATTAATCTTGTGCTTAACCATGTATCTGTCTAAATCTGCCGCAAGCTTTGCGGAAACTGCAGGCTCCACCATGTTCATTGTCCCTACTGAAACTGCGCTTGCTCCTGCCATCATAAATTCCAGCATATCATCAATAGATGCAATTCCGCCAAGTCCGATTATGGGAATATTTATTTTTGAGAAAATCTGATAAACGATCCTGATTGCCAGGGGCTTAATCGCAGGACCGCTAAGCCCTGCAACCTTATTGTTAAAATATGGCTTTCTTTTATTTATGTCTATTTTCATTCCCAGAAAAGTATTGATTGCGGATACAGCATCAACTCCAATCTCCTGGGCTCTTACTGCAAATTGAGTAACATCTGTAACATTGGGGGAGAGCTTAACAATAAGTGCGCATTTTGTCGCTCTCCGTGCCTGCTCAAGCAGATCGGTGAAAACTGTAATATCTGTGCCGAAGGCTATCCCTCCATGCTTCACGTTGGGGCATGAAACGTTAAGTTCGATTGCATCGATCCCGTCGGTTTCAGAAAGCACTCTGCATAATTCAATATTTTCTTCAATCGAGTGCCCTGCCACATTTGGGATGGGGGTTGCCCCTTTTTTAAGAATAAAGGGGAGTTTCTTCTCCAGAAATACCTCAAGACCCACATTTTCCAGACCTATTGAGTTCAATACCCCTGAAGCGGTTTCATGAATTCTGTTCCCCGGGTTCCCTTTCCGCGGATTAAGTGAAAGCCCCTTTGTAAAGATGGCCCCGATAGATGAGATATCCATAAATTGAGACAGCTCTTCACCATAACCGGCTGTACCTGATGCCACAGTAACGGGATTTTTTAATGTAAGATTACCTATTTTTACCTGATTTTTCAAGAGGAGCTCCTTGGGAACATTTGATTACTGTTTTAGATAATAATGAGGCTATGGAGTCAAGAAAAAATCGAAAAAGAAAAGGGGTCAGAGCAAGATAGGGGTCAGAGCATTATAGTAAATTTTTTATTTGACATTAAGTGTACAGGGATAGATTTATATTTTTTTGTGGATTATTATAAAAATAATTAATTTTTATAGCAAGAGTCTGCAGCACTGAAAAAAAAAGCAGGTAAATGTGGAAAGAGATAATATATATCTGGCTTTTGATATTGACGGTACTATTTATGATGCCGGAAATATACTGGAAGAAGCCTTTGGTGAAGGGATTGAATCATACATAAAGGAAAAGCCTCATTTAACACTAAAGAAACCTTCAAGGGAGGAGATAACTGTAACCCTTGGGCTCCCCCTTAAGGAGATTTTTTTACTGCTTTTCCCTGATTCAGATGAATTTACCAGGAATGAACTTGCAGCTATATGCACAGAAAATCTGGTTAGGATGATAAGAGATAAGAAGGGGACCCTTATAGATGATGTTTTTGAAACTATTGTGGACCTGAGCTTTGGAAATTATAAAATGCTTGTTGCTTCAAACGGGGTCAGAGCATATGTTGAGGCAATTCTGGAAACCTATGATCTTAAGAAGTATTTTTCCGAACCCTTTATCTATCCTGAAGGGGATATTCTAAATAAATCCGGTGTAATTGAACATTATATTTCAGAGCTGGATGATCTTAAACAGATTATTATGATAGGAGATCGTTACACAGATCTTGAAGCTGCAGTGGAAAACAATATCCCTTTTATTGGGTGTGCATTCGGACACGCAGGGGTTGATGAAATCGCCGGCGAAAAGTATATTGTACATAGTTTTGGTGAAATTCCGGGTATTATCAGGAAAATAACAGAAGTATCAGTGAATTAAAAACAGGCTGTTTCTGAAAAATCAGTGATATATGAGAAGTTTCGGCTTTATGCCTTTGCGATTGATATTTATTTTGCGGAGATGCAGTTATGAGGCTTGAGGATTTCGGCTGGGATGCATGGTTTAAAGAGCAGTATAACAAACTCAATGTAAATCTTAAGCCGGGAAGAGTTGTTTTACAGTCAGAAACGTTGATGGTTTTGTGTGAGGATGGAATAGTTGAGGCGGAAATTTCCGACAGGCTTAATTATTCAGTTGTTGATAATGATGATCTTCCGGTAATCGGTGACTGGGTATTCCTGATCCCCGGCGAGGATGGGGTCAGAGCACACGAGGATGGGGTCAGAGCACAGATTTATGATGTTATACCGAGGAAATCGGTTTTTATACCAAAAGATCCAGATGATGAGTGGAGTGAAATACTTCTTGGTGCGAATATTGATTATATATGTATAGTCGTATCTATGTCAGAAATGCCCGATTTTTCTGTCATTCATAAGCTTGCACAGGGTATTATCGAAAATGGTGCAGCTCCGCTCCTTCTATTCAGCAAAACCGACCTTACAGAAGATGATAAACGTAAAACTCAAATTGAGAAAGAATTTAGCAGCTTTAAGGTCTTTTTTCTCAGCTCAGCTTCCGGGGAAGGGGTGGATGACTTTAAAAATCATATGGAATATGGTAAAACCTATTCATTTACAGGTATTACAGGTGCCGGTAAATCATCGATAATTGCGGCAATTGCAGGTGGAAATTCCGGAAAGGGGATGGATCTTTTTAGGGCTGAAAATGGCGCAATTATTGTTGATACAGAGGAGATTAGCGGAGTTTCGGTTTCCAGTGACGATAGTTTTCAGCAGGATGATTTTGATGATTTTAAGGAACTTGCAGAAAATTGCAGGTATGGTGACTGCAGGCATGATAATGAACCTGGATGTGCAGTATTGAACGCAGTTGAGAATGGAGAAGTAGACCAGATCCGGTATAAAAGCTTTAAACAGATGCTAAAAAAGCAGGTTTTTTCTGTGGAGAGAAAAGGGGTCAAGAAAAGGGGTCAGAGCATTAGATTCTCAGCAGAAAAAAAAGCGTAAAGAGACATTAAAGAAAGGGAGGAGCCCTGAATCGAGTAAATGGACATAAAATTATTCCGGCCTTAGTTCAGGTAATACTGCTATTACTGATACTGACAGGCTGCAGAAGTGATAAAATTTCTGTAAGCAGGCCTCTTCTTGGTACTATAGTAAATATTACTGTAAATTCTGAAAGAAAAACTGCTGTTGAGGCGATTAATTCAGCTTTCACGGAGATTGAGAGGATCCAGGCTTTATTCAGTACCTATAGTTATGAAACGGATATAGCCAGGTTGAACAGAGAAGGGGGTCAGAGCATGGTTGAGCTGACACCGGAGGTTTATGAGTTATTGAAATTATCTGTTGATATTAGCAGTCAAACTTCAGGTTCTTTCGATGTCACCTTTGCTTCTCTCAGTTCATTATGGAATTTCAGGGCTGATAAGTTTGTTCCTCCATCTGGTATTGAAATTCAAAAGAAATTAAAGTATGTGGGCTATGAAAATCTCCTTTTTGAGGATAGGGGGAATACAGCTGGTTTTAAAATGAAAGGGGTCAGAGCAGATATGGGCGGCATAGCAAAGGGTTATGCTATTTCAAAAGCAGTGCAGATGCTGAAAAAACATGGCATAACTACCGGATTTGTTGATGCAGGTGGGGATATCCAGGTTATCGGCAAAAATGCGGGCAAATCCTGGATTGTAGGTGTAAAAGATCCCACTGGTTCTGGAATAATCGGCACACTTGACCTTTCCGGAGAAGATTCAGTAGCTACAAGCGGGGCATATGAGCGATACCGGGAGTATAATGGTAAAAAATATCATCATATAATTAATCCGAAAAGTGGATATCCGGCTGATTCTGGTTTGATTTCTGTCTCAGTAATATGCTCTGACCCTGTTTTAGCTGACGCATATGCCACAGCCTTTTTTGTCATGGGATTTAATAAAACAGCAGAATTCCTTATTGAAAATAAAAGTATTTCTGTGATTCTTGTAGATGATAAAGGGAAAATATTCGTTTCTAAAGTTCTTGAAGGGAAGGTTGAATTTAAAGAGCAATATACTATCCAATACTTTTAGCAAAGTACTCCTTTTTGTCAGATGAGATTATGAAATTTTCTTTTGTTACAGTGACGCCAGATGTCTCCTGTATTGGTCCTCGTAATCAAGAAATCGCTTTACCCTTTCACTAAAGCTGTTTCCCAGATCAACGAAATATTGATGTAGAGTAACTTTAATCCTTGGCTTATATTCCTCTTCCAGATAAACCCTTATGGTCCCGTAGGCAGATTCCCTGGGATCGCGAATTACCCTTTTCCTTACCGGATTATAGGCAATATACCACAAAAGCCAGAGTAGATAATCTACAGGATCCTCGGAATGTTCAACTATTTTACATTTAAAGCGCTCGTTCCATAGAGTTCCGGTACGACCATGCATTCTGTTATATTTTTCTGTTATTCTTGCCTTAATAAACTGCATTATTTTGGATATGCTGTGATCTTTTTTTAATGTCTTTATAACAATATGGAAATGGTTCTCCACAAATTCCATGTGCACAAGCTCAAAAGAATATTTTTCTAAAGCCATATTGATCGACTCAATTGCCATTTCTTTTACAAAGTCGGGGGAGAGTATATTTCTCAGCTCAATGCAGCGGGAATAGCAGTGATAAGTTAATTCAGGCTCGCAGATTCGAAGTGGTCTTGGCATTTTTATGACTCCTCTTTTAATGATTTGATAAGGTGCTCTGACCCCAAACTTGAGGCGGAGTAAAATCGATTATTATTCCTGGAATAAATAAAAATTTAAGCGAATTTTAGTCAGAATAGCGGATCATTATCCGGATTTAATGCTTCTTCAAGTCGAGAAAACAGGTTTAAAAGGCAGACAAGCAGTATCATTTCTTTCTCCAGATAGAATATTTAATTGCGTTACTATATATACGTTTTTGGAGGAATTTTTTTTGATTTTTTTGTAGGATTTTAATTTTTTTTCATAATGCTCTGACCCCGTACTTTTTTGTCGAAAAGTATGCTCTGACCCCCTTTAAAATTTTCTCCTTGACATTTTATCAAAATTAGAAGATATTTATGGTAAGTATGGGTAACAATAAATTATAGTATACTTAACAGAAAAGAGAAGATATGGCAGTTTCCCGGGATATTTTTAACCTTGTATCATCTTTGATTGGTGAGAAAAAATTTAGTGAAGCTGAAGAACTTCTTCTTGAAGAGATAGCAAAAGACCCTACCTCTACAAAACTCCTTAACCGGCTTGCGGATATATATATGCGGATGTCCAGATACCCGGAATCTGAATTATTGATTGAGCGCGCCTTATCAATTGACCCGGGTAATTATTATTCACTTCGGGCAAAAGGTGACCTTTATGCTGCAAAAAAAAACTACTCCCGTGCTGTTGAAATATATTTTGACCTTGAGCGTGAAACAGCCGGGGATCTTTTTCTGCTTAAGCGTATTGCAAAGGTGCTGCGGCTTTCAGGCAAAGGGGAAGAGGCTTTGCAATATGCGAAAAAGGCAATAAATATAAAAGCGGATAGAGCAGATATTTATTATCTTCTTGCTCAGATATGCCGTGACCTGGGGGATTTCCCCGAAGCTCTGGTGAACATTGATAGAGCAATCCATATTGAACCGCATAATAGCCTTTATAGTAAAGAGAAGCTTTCCCTCAGGATTGATCAGAAGGGGCTTGTATCAGAGGATATCCGGGAAACCATTGGTCTGTCTGATAATGAAAATCCTCAGATGCTTAAGCTTCTTGGAGAGCAGCTTAAGAAGGAGGAGAAATTTCCCGAGGTTGTTGAAGTTTATAGTCGTCTTCTGGAACTGGAGCCGGATGGCTTTAATCGCAGGATGCTTGCATTTGCCTATTATAAAATTAAAGAATTTAAACACGCATTCAGGCATTTTATGCTGCTTGATGACACTCAATTCCATGATAATATATTTTTAACATCTGTTATATATTCGGCACAAAGCGAAGAGGAAAAACTTGCGCTTCTTGACCGGATGAATATGCTTGTAAAAAATCCGGCTTATAAAAAGCTTTGGGGGAAAATAAAGAAAATTAAGAACGAATTGGAAGTGGGCTTTGATGAAAAAGATTCGTGATCTAATAGATGTGCCTGCTGTTGATACTGTAATCCAGGTCTCGTCTATTGAGCGTTATGACGAATCAGAAGTAAAATCCAGAATATTCGAATCTTTTGTTGTAACAGACGATATACGTAAAGGGCTTCTGCCTATTCTTGCTGACACAGTAAAAGATACAGGCGCAGGATTTATGCTCAAGGGGGGCTATGGCTCAGGGAAAAGTCATTTTATCGCCTATCTTTGTGCTATATTTAATTACCCCGATATGATGAAAATCACCATCCGTCATATCCCTGAATTGAAGAATTATGAAAATGAAATCATTCAAAAAAAACTTCTCCCTCTGTCATTGAGCCTGACAGACTACTCATCTGTTAATAGTCTGTCAGATATTATTGTTGAAAAGATTTCCAGAAGTTTAATTGAGCGTTCGATTAAACTTGATCTGCCTGATCTCAGCCGGCAGATAGCTGAGTTTAAAGAAAGAGTGCTTCCCGCTTTTAAGAATGAATTTAGTGATCATATCAGCGAATCCGATTTTGATAAAGAGCCTCCGGGGCGGCAGCGGGATATAATTAATTCATTCCTTAGTATGCAGAAAAGTTCACTCCGCCTGTTTTATGATTATAACGAGCTTTTCTCCTCACTGGATATGCTCCTTAAAGAGAGCTATCCAGGCGGACTATTTCTGCTCTTTGATGAGCTATCTGAATTTCTTCGCGCAAGGGGGAGAGGTGAGCTTGTGTCGGAAGATATCCGCTTTATTCAGTTTATGGGGGAGAAAACCAGATCCTCAAATCTGCGGGTACTTTTTTCGATGCAGGAAAATATTGAAGAGGTCGCCTCAATTTCTGCAGACGGGCTAAACAGGATTAAAGACCGGTATCCGGTCCGTATAAATCTTTCAACCCTTCATCTGCGGGAGCTGGTTGAAAAACGTCTTCTGGTAAAAAAAGAGGGGAGCAGTGAGGAGATTAATGGGGTATATCGTAATCTTGCCGATGCCTTCCCCCGCTGGCGGCATGGCGCGGATGATTTTTATCTCATGTATCCGGTTCATCCGGAAACATTCAGGATGCTGGAAGGGGTAGCCGGACTATTTTCCAAAACACGGGGCCTTGTCGATTTTATTGTTACTGAGGTAGGGGGAAACATTAGCAGAGGTATTCCAGGCATTCTTGATGAGGATTGTACAACTTTACTTTTCCCGGACCGTATATTCGATCACTTTAGAAATAATCTTGAGGAATCGATTGAGTATAACTGGCTTATGACAATTGTATTTAACAGTATTGAACGGGATGTTCCCTCGATATTTAAAGACGCAAAAGATGCTTTTCTTGCTTCCAGGATTTTAAAATTGATTATGCTTTACCAGATTCTTCCCGGTGCAAATCCTCCCTCTGCCCAGGATCTTGCAAATCTTGTAATGGATAAGAGGAGTAAACTTGATCCGGATCTGAATTATACTTTTATACGGGAAAAAATTCTCCGCCGTCTTGAACGTGAAACCTCATTTCTCTCTTCAGTGAGAGGAGACACAGATCTGGAAGACACCTTCTTCTTTCAGCGTGAAGAGAATCCCATCGCTCTTTTTGAAAAAAAGATCCAGCAGTTTCTGCAGAAAAATCCTGGAAGAGAGAAACAATCTCTCTGGTATTTTATTTCACGCATGAGAGATGAGAGGCTGCCCCTTGCTGATCTGCGAGGGGGCGGGAGAAGTTTTAAGTTTATTTTTGAGAACACAATCCGCGAATCCCTTGCTGTACAAATGGGATTAAAGTCAATCGATAGTGAAGAGCTGGATATAATACGGAGGAAGCTGTCAGCAGAAGAGACAGATGCTGTAATTATTATCGGGTATCCGGTAGATGATCCCGACGAGGCGTCTCTATACGTTTCGATGATACAGGGCGCTGCTACAAAAGCAGAGGAGGCTCTTGTTTTTATAAAACCGAGGTCTCCGCGGGCAGCTGAATTAGAGTTGCTTCTGAAAGGATATGCAATGTCAAGCGTCTTTGAAGAGAGTTCCGCTACCGTGAGCCAGGGTAGCGCCGCTGTGGATATTCTGGTAAAAGAGGCGGTTGAAAGAGCGGAAAGGGTTATACTTGATCTTTACACCGATTCCAGAATTTTTCATTTTTCTGATAAAGAAATTGAAGAGAGTGATATTGTACTAACAGGTTCTTTTGAAAAGACAGTGGAGATCATTACTAAACCTGTTCTGAAAAGAATTTTTCCATGGCATTCAAAAATTGCTCCGGGTGTTGATATAACATCTCGCGAGACTTTTAACCAGATAATTAAGCTTTTTGCTGTAAAGGATATTATTGATTTTAATTTCGAAGGGAGTAAGGCGCTTAAGAATACCATTGATGCCCTTTTTCCTTATAAAGGTATCATCCTTAAAACTTCAAACCAGTACCAAATAGCCCCCGATCCTTCTGTTAATAGCTTTATCCGTGAAATTATTTCTTATGTGAGAGAAAATGGCGGCTCTTTTGAAAAAATTTATAATTATTTCAGGAAAGGGCCATGGGGGATAAAGCGTGACCTTTTCAGCCTTTATCTTTTCATCCTTCATCAGACAGGCTTTGTAACCCTTGAGAGGGGCGGCAGAGCCTTAAAGGGGCAATCGCTTGATTTGAGGGCTCTGCAGATGTGCGATTCCATAAGAACAGGGGATGAATTGTCGCCTCTATTTCTGGAAAGGTTCGAACTCCTGGGGCCATTTGCTGAAGGGCTTACCGCAAAGAAGATCCATCTTCAGATACAGAATAAAGTATGGGATGATCTTGTTTCATTTAAAAGAGAAAAGGAGCAGGATGCGGCCAGGATACTCGCCGAGTTGAAGAATCTTAAAGGATATCCGGTTTTCAGAAATCATCCCCTTGATAAAATAGAAAAATCTGTTGAGATTATAAATCAGTTCATGGGGCATATATTTGTGAGCAAAAATTCCAGAGACGGGCTTCAGTACCTGCTGGAATTTCTTGTCGATTTTCCCGATATGTCTTTTTATTTTGAGCTTTATGAAAGGTATATGAGTTTTAGAAATCTTAACCTTGACCGGATAATTTTTATTTATGATTATCTTTCTTCTTCAGCCGTGATGCCTTTTGAAGGGCTGAAGGATAAATATCTGAATCTGCTTGATGATATGAAAAATATTGAAGAGCATATAATTAAAAATAATATTGAAGAGTTTATATCCCGATTTGCGGCTTTTCAGGAGGAGTATGCTGACCGGTACGCAGATGAGCATAAAAAAATACAATCAGCATCAAATTTTTTCGAGCTTGAAGCTATTAAACAGACAGTTCCCTACCGTGTACTGTATAATCTATCCCGAATAGAAATTATCTCTGTTGAGTCTGATCTTATAAGGGTTGATGAAATTATTAATTCCGCTGCAGCTTCAGTGTGCAGACGGCAGGTTTTACAGGAGTTGAAAAGGAGGCCCTTTTGTGAGTGCAGGCTTTCTCAGCCCTCTTCAAAATATAATGCTGAATATCTTTCCGCGATGATTAGAGATGGCATAAGGCAATACTTTGCTCTTCTCCAGAATGAGGAGAACAGAAGAAAAATTATTTCATATACAGGATCAATGAGCGGTGATCAGGAGCAGGAGGAGCGGGCGATCCTGAAAGGGATACTCAGTATCGATCCTGACAGAACTGATGACGCCACACTCCTGCGGGCATCGGGACGTGAAGCCGTAGCTCTTATTAATAGCGCCCTTTCAGGAACTCTGCGAGTAGTGAAAAAGGATCTTGAGGATTTTACCGGGGCAGTTTACGGGAGACGTTATAGAAAGCATGAGCTTATGAAGATTTTTGAAAAGTGGCTCCTTGCAGATATGCCCGGCGGCAGCGATGAGGATATAATATTTGAGCTTTCCAATCCATCTGCTGAAGAGACTATTCTGGAAATACCGCCTGTTCTGGCAGATGACCTGAAACCCTGTGTGCGTACAAACCGCGGTGAACTGAGGGTCAGAGCACTGGTTCTTTTTTATCTTTTGCGTAATATCGAAGGAATAAATGCTGCAGACATAATATCAAAATCGCTCTTTGTTGATTTTGATGAACAGGGACTTACCCTTCTTGTTGACCGTTATACCGGTTTTATAGAAGGGGTCAAAAACTGGGAGGTGATTTTTGAACCAGGTTTTCTCAATGAGGTATTAAAGGGGGCGGATATTGATTCTCTTGGGACAGATTCTCTCCTTCTGCTTTTTAGCCGTTCAGGCGGGCTTTCTACTGTAATGACATTGATAATTGAAACTTTTATAATGGATGAAAGGATACTGCTGCCGGAGACCATTTATCCCTTTAGTGGGGGAGAGGCGCATATTGAGCTTTTAAACCGGTATAGAATTTTTCTTGAATGTAAAAAAAAGTATCATCGGGAAAGCGGAAAAAAAAGCGGATTCCCTGCTGCTTATTTTATTGCAGCAGCGCGTGCGCTTATTGCTGGTGAAAAATTAAAAAGCATCGCATTTCACAACAATATACTTGCGGAGCTGGTTTCCGGGGAGTGTGATTCTTTGCGGGAATCTGTTATGACTGAAGCTGAAGGGCATTTTAAAGAAATATTGCCTTTATATGAAAAAAGCATGAGTCCCGGTACAATTATTCCTAAAATTGAAACATTATCACCGCTTCTCATTGTTTTTGACTCTCTCCGTATAGATCTTTTTCTTGAGATGGTATCTTTTCTCAGCAGTGAGGGTATCACATGTTCCGCACCGGAATTATACTGCGTACCCCTGCCATCTGACACTCTTACCTACAGGAGCGAGCTTTTCCCCGGGATTATACCTGAAAATGGGCTTGTTTTTGAATTTAACAGCAGGGAGTGGATCTTTATTAAAGCAGCAGAGCGTGATTATAGAAAAAATGATGTGCGTTCCATAATCAGCAATAATTCCGAATCAGGGGTAATCCTCTGGATCGGTATTCTTGATGAAAAGATACATTCTACAAAGCAGGATTTGGCAACACTTTCCAGGGAAATGGAGATATTCTGCAGGGAGATTTTTATACCCCTCCTCCGCGAGGTGCCAATTCAAAGGACTATCTGTATTACTGCTGACCACGGTTTTGTTGAAAATACTTCATACTCGGCTAAAAATGAACCGCGCTACAGTCATGGGGGGAACAGCTTTCCTGAAAGGCTGGTGCCCTTTGTTAAATGCAGAAGGAAATGACTTTTTGTTTTATATTTTCTTTATGCTCTGACCCCGCAGTTATCCTGAATCAGATATATCTTTAAATCACAGGTAAAATATGCTCTGACCCCGGTTGCAGCAAACAGGCGCTCTATTATGAGAAGTGTGCTCTGACCCTCCCGGATGCTCTAAGGAAATATGCTCTGACCCCTGTCTACACTTGAAAAAACCCGACCTTTTAGCTATATTTATATTATGAAAAAAACGATTTTTATAATAATAATTCTTCAGCTATTTTTTATATCTCAGCTGATAATGGGTCAATCAGGTCAATCTTATGTCTTTATCCCGGATAATTCCAATATTATGATCTACAGCAATCCTTCCGGATCCTACACATTGAGCCATAATTCCAGGATTTACAGCAGTATCTCCGCTAATATTCGAAAACTCAGCAGTGCACAACGTATAAATATGGCTGGAGACGACCCTTCAGGACTTGCAGTTTCTGAAAAAATGCGTTCCCACATTGCAGCTTTAAAGCGGGAAATAATGAATGCCGAGGATTTCCGAAATTATCTTGCCTATAAAGAGTCTGCAATTGCGCAGAATATTGAAATAATCCGTCGAATCAGGGGGCTTGCCCTGCAGGCTTCAAGCGGTATACTCCATCCATCTGACAGGGAGATGCTCCAGGCTGAGGTTGAACAGCTTCTTCGTCAAATTAATATGAATGCTGAATTTTCATCCTTTAACCGGAAACTGGTGATTCCTCATCTTACAACAGAAAACCTGGGGCTTGCCGGTTTTAATATTGTATCATCTCCTCATGAAAAGATAGGGCTTCTTGATGAGATTCATACCAGGCTTATTCGCGAAAGAAGCGTTGCCGGTGTGGACTCAAATATCCTTAAGCTCCGGATAGAGGGGAAAAGCTACTATATGTTCAATCTTCAGCAGAGTGAAAGCAGGGTCAGGGATCTAGATTTTGCTTCGGAGTTTACTGACTTTTCATCAAATATGGTACTTTATAAGGTTAATACCGGGATGATTCTTCAGAAACGGCCATGATTTTTTTTGTTTTTCGGGAGTGCTCTGACCCTATATTTATATATTTATGCTAAATCCAAGAAGATCCTTAAATCACAGGTAAAATATGCTCTGACCCCTTTTATCGCAGCCAGTTGCTCTATAGTCAGAAGTATGCTCTGACCCTCTTATCAGCAATTTTTAAATAATTAAATTGACTTTTATGAAAATTATTCCGTTTATTATACTGGAGAATTCTTTTTTGTATGTAAAATGTGATTTATGGTGGATGCTTTTTTCATCAGGGAATAGAATTGTTTTTTGTAGAAAAGATTGTTTTCTGATTGGATTGGAAGATACTAATTTTGAGTAAAGTACTGTTTTTAAGGAATTATAACTGGAAGAGATTGTGTTGAGTTGATGATAAGAGTGGTTAAAAATATAAGGGTGTTTTTTTGTGTCCTCTTTCTGATGGCGGGGATGTTTTTTGCCGGTGAAGCGAGGGCTACTGTTGATTCAGTGACATTGACTCCAGATGCGGGTACAGAATATCCAGTCGGAAGCGGACATTTTTATTATAAAACCGGTAACACTTATACTTTTACTGTTAATATTACGACAACAGGTGAAAGTGCTGATTGGTCAACAATAGATGACATTACATTGAGAATTTCCAGAAATGGCGGGGATTTGGTATTTTCATTTAATCCTACAGACCCAGTGACAGTCGCGCCAAGTACCGATTCAATAAATGATTCAGGTGGGACTGCAGAAACTATTGACTATAGTTTTGATGCGGATAATGTTGGGAATTTTACAATTACTTTTGAGTATACTCCTACTTCTGCTGTCCCGGAAACAGCATGGGGAGCACAGACTATTTCTGCTGAAGTCACTACAACAACAGATAGCGGAATAGATACAGCTAATCCTGATTATGGTATAGTTCATATAGGCATAAATCCCGGAGGAGTAGTAGTGAATGCCGGTTTAACATCTCCGGGTACAGAGTATCCTGCTGCCAGCGGATTTTTTTATTATAAGACAGGTATAGCATATAATTTTGTAGTTGATGTAACAGCGGATGGTCATGGGGTTGAATGTGTGGAAGAGGTTATATTTGAGATACCGGGAACTGCACCGATAACCTTTTCAGTAGATCCCAGTATCCCTGGAGTAGTTACAGTTGGAGGAGATGCAGCGGGTTCAGCGACATTTGCAGTGTCAAATGTAGTAGGTGCTAATTTCAGGGGTACATTTACATATACTCCGACAGCAGCAGTAACAGAGACAGCTCATACAGCTGCTACTTTCCAATTGTCAGGATCAGCGAAGTCGGTATTTGATGCAGCAGCAGTACCTTCGGCAGGTTTGGCGCGTGATTACGGTATAGTTCATATAGGCATAAATCCCGGAGGAGTAGTAGTGAATGCCGGTTTAACATCTCCGGGTACAGAGTATCCTGCTGCCAGCGGATTTTTTTATTATAAGACAGGTACAGCATATAATTTTGTAGTTGATGTAACAGCGGATGGTCATGGGGTTGAATGTGTGGAAGAGGTTACATTTGAGATACCGGGAACTGCACCGATAACCTTTTCAGTAGATCCCAGTATCCCTGGAGTAGTTACAGTTGGAGGAGATGCAGCGGGTTCAGCGACATTTGCAGTGTCAAATGTAGTAGGTGCTAATTTCAGGGGTACATTTACATATACTCCGACAGCAGCAGTAACAGAGACAGCTCATACAGCTGCTACTTTCCAATTGTCAGGATCAGCGAAGTCGGTATTTGATGCAGCAGCAGTACCTTCGGCAGGTTTGGCGCGTGATTACGGTATAGTTCATATAGGCATAAATCCCGGCGGAGTAGTAGTAACCGGAGCTGAGAATGGTACGGCGTATGGCAGTCCGGCAGCGAATTATTACATAAATGGAGGAGCAGGGTCTCCATATGATTTTACGGTTACAGTTGCTGCGGATGGTCATAACTGGAGCTGTGTAACGGATGTGACTCTGACATTGACGAGTGCGCCGGATATAATATTGTCAGTGAATCCTGCCCTGGGTACGGGAACAGTGAGCGGGGGTGATAGCGACATTGCCGGAGCTGTTGTGACGTGCAGCACCAGTGCCTGGGCAAATGGAGGAACAGTAACGATAAGCTACACTCCATCGACGAGTGTGAGTGAGATAGCAAGTGGTGCGCATAATATAACAGCGACAGCGACGTCAGTCTTCGGCGGAGCGGCAGTAACTTCTGGGGTCTTTTCTCATACGTATGGTATAGTGGCGACAGGCCTTAACAGTGTAGTTGTTACGACGGTAGCAGCTGGTAATCCGTATGGTACAGTACCTGTGGGATATTATTATATTGACAGTACTACGTATGATTTTGTTGTAACAGTGAATGCAGATGGTCACCATTGGGACTGTGTTTCAGAAGTAACTCTAACAATACCTACAACTACTTCAAATATAGAACTATCAGTGGTGCCTCCTTCAGGGGGTGGTAGCGGTGTCGTTGGTGCAGTAACAGGTGGGAGCGCAACAAGTGCGGGAACAGTAACAGCAGATTTTGGTTTATGGTCATCTGGTACAGATATGACTGTTACATTCCATTATACAACTTCTGCTGCGGTCTATGAAATAGATAGGGCATCCCATAATATTTATTCCACGGCAGAATCCGTCTTTGATACAGGCGGGCCTGTCACATCAGCGAATTATGCATATATATATGGTATAGAGATGAGTGACACGGGCCTTAATACAGTTGAGGTGACCACACCTGCAACAGGAGATTCATACGGCGCCCCCTCTGCCAATTATTATACTGATGGCAATACATATGATTTTGTTGTAACCGTGAATGCGAAGGGGCATAACTGGAGCTGTGTTTCAGGAGTGACTCTAACAATACCTACAACTACTTCAGATATAGTGCTATCAGTGGTGCCTCCTGCCGGGGGTGGGATGGGTGTTGTTGGTACAGTAACAGGTGGGAGCGCAACAAGTGCGGGAACTGTGACAGCAGATTTTGGTGCATGGTCATCTGGAACAGATATGACTGTTACATTCCATTATTCAACGTCAGCGGCAGTTTACGAGATAACCAATGGTTCGCATAATTTGAGTTCAACAGCCAGATCAGTGTTTGATACAGCTGATGGCAGTTCCCTGCCATTGTCTCATACTTACGGTATAGTAGTTGTAGGTGTTAATTCTGTTAATCTCTTCGCTTTGGGGGCAAGAACCAATCTTTCAACATTAGATGACTATTATCTTCCTAATAGACCTTATACGTTTACCGTAGATGTAACTGCCGACGGTCATAACTGGTCTTGTGTTACTAATGTTGCAGTTAATATTCCTACAGGTGCCGGAGATGTCGTTCTTAATATAAATCCAACTGGTTTGATCGCATCTGTTGCGGGGAATGTAAGCGGAGGAGATACTTCGGGTACAGTTGACTGCGAGGTGACAGGTATAAATAACAATAATTTTCGAGTAATTTTCACTTATACTCCTTCTTGGGATATAGACGAAAAAACCGTTGGTCCGGCAGATATTACTGCTTCGGCTCGGACAGTTTTTGATGGAGCATTAATACCAGATGCAACACCCACTAATATACCATATGGAATATCTTCGACAGTCAGGGTTTTGATGTCACAGGGGGGATCAGCCGCGGATGGATATGTAAATTCATGGACAGATCCTTTTAATGTCACAGGGAATATTGTTTATAATATTGCAGGTGCGACCAGCGCTGATGTTGTGCTTAATACAGATGTCACAGCAGACCTTGAACTGATGTTTGATATTGATCGGGATATTTTATTGCCTGGATATGAGGCAACAGATGTTCTCGCTGGTATTGACGATACTAATCAGAACAGTACTTTCTCGTTTGCGGTACCTGCGGGCTGGTTCGCAGTCAATTTGCAACCGAATGACGGAATTGGAAGATATGAATGGAAAGTGCGAACGGAAATTGATGGTAGTACAATAGTGATTCTTTCTCCAGCACCATTGCTTACACTAATCTGTGATAAATTCCAGGTAGTTGATGTGAGATTCCAGAATGGAGGAGGATTAAGTAACCCGCCCGATTATCACAGGAATATCTACACAGCCGGGACACAAATGCAGGTTGAAGTGCAAATGCAGTATCAGGGCGTTGCTGTAAATACGACTCAACCGGTTGATGTTGTTGCTTCGTATAATTATGGTGGTGGGGTCAGAGCAACTAACCTTGTAATTCCTGCAGGGGCTGCACTTTCAAACTGGGTCGAAATTGAAAATCCTTCATCAGTTGCAAGTGAAGTTCCACCCGGTACAACCCTTGAGTATGATGAAACACATGTATCTGGCGGATATCAGGTTAGTTCTATCATTGAACGGGCCGGAGGCCGCTATGAGGGTGGAACCGGTCAGAATGCTGTTGGACGTATTATACAGGATACTACACCACCTTCAATCATCTGGGATCACGCTGATCCTCCAGGAGCTGGTGCGGGGATGTTTACTCCATGGATAAGTACCACATCAACAGTAGATACAATTACTCTAAACTGGACTCCACTGGGAGCGGATCCTGAATTTTCCACTTATCGCATATACTACAAGCCTGCATTAGCAGCAAACTGGAGTATGATTGATGCAAATACCGATCCTCCGGCAACTAGTCCTCTGGCTGTAATCGCAACAGATACTTATACAATAACAGGGCTTCAGTCTATTACCGAATATCAGTACTATTTAACAGCAATTGATATATTCGGGAATGAAACTCTTGCTGCGAACAGAGCTCATGGGGGGCTTGTCGGAGATCCAATTCATGCAGTTACAACTGGTGCTTATGGACTGGAAGTTGCAATAACAGACGGTATAACTGCTTATGATAATACTGCTTTAATTACTGATTCTACAGATCATCTGGCACGGCCTTTATATGATTCCTCTATAAGGTTTGAGGTCGATATTATCGGAGCTTCACAGCCGGATGAAATTAATGTAATTATTGCTAATGTAACTGCAGCGGGATTTGATGCTCTTGCTCCACCCGATGTATTTGATTTACATCCTGATACAGAAAATGAGATTTCTGCTTCTTATGACTTAGCGCCTGCCGCTAATGGTTTTTTTAGAATACCAATTGGAAAGGTTTCACCGAATAAATGGGCAGGGCATATATCATCTGAGAATCCGCTTATAACGCCTGGTCAGGGGTGCAAGTTTATTCTTGAGGTGAAGCAGGGTGATACACCTTCTTATTACGGTTATGATCCTAACTTGAATATGGATACGACCCGTTTTACATTTTCAGTTATCGATCCTCCAAAAGTAACACCCTGGCCGACACGTATTCTGAATAATGTGATTACTAAACAAAATCCCAGGGCATATCCGGCATATTATTTAACTGATGATGCATATGTGACAATAACAGTTTATGATATAAAAGGAAGGCCGGTGGCAACATTACTCGATAATGCCCTTAGAAGAAACGGTCAGAATATACGTGAACAGGGGTGGGCCGGTACAAACAAGGCAGGGCGAAAACTTGGTATTGGTCTTTATTATGTTCATATTAAGGCGAAGCGTGTATCTGACGGGAAAACAATAATTAATAAGTTTGAAAAGGTTGTAATGGCGAAATAATGAAGCTTTGTGAGTTTTTTAAAACTGTTAATTATGGGATAGTCCATTGGTTAAATGTATAGGGAAGAATCACAGCACTGTCAGCGTCTGACACAATATTATCAAGAGTTACACTTATAACATAATCCGTTAAAAGTGCCGGAAGATTGATGTTTAAACTACTGGTTGGATCACTAACCGGAGCTAATGAGTGGCCTACAACGGGATTCCCAAGATCATCTTCAACTTCAACAATAATAGTAGTGCCATATGTTACCGACGCTTGTGTTATAGGGATATTAAATGTTATTTTAATTACCGGACTGGCTATTGTGGGCGCACTGATAGATGTTACAGTTAGATTTGTTACCCCCCCCACTGGCGGTGTAGGATTTGTAAAAGCCTCATCCCCAGGATCTACTGTTTCAGCTTCATCTATATAAAAACAGCTCACAGGCGCAAGAGCAATAATCAGCAGGGATAATATGAATAATAACCTTTTCATGTAAATAAAATACATCCAGTCAGTAATTTGTCAAAATTAAAATCTCTTCTTAACAAAAATATCGGTAATATTTAAGCATAAATAGTTAAATTTTATTACTTCCTTATACCTCAGTCGGCTTAACCATTTTCCCCCCTTTATTGTTGACAAAATGCACACATTGTGTTATATTTTAGCTATGAAATACCATACCTGGAATAATGAAAAGAACGAATTTTTAAAAAGAGAGCGTGGAGTTACATTTGAAGATGTAATTTATTATATTGAACATGGTAATCTCCTTGCGATTGCCAGACATCCTAATTGTGACAGGTACCCTGATCAGAAGATATATATAATAAATATTGAGAATTATGCTTATCTGGTTCCATTTGTTGAAACAGATGATACAGTGTTTATGAAAACAATTATTCCAAGCCGTAAGGCAACAAAAAAGTATCTGGAGGTTGAAAATGGGGACTAAGCTGGACAAATATGAAAAAGATATAATTGAATCATATGAAAATGATGAGTGGACTGAAATTCCTGATGTAAAAAATGAAATAAAAAAGCATGTTGCCTATGCAAAAAGTACCACAAGGAAGGATAAAAGGGTAAATATAAGGATGTCTCAGCGTGATCTTGAATCACTGCAGCGGAAGGCCCTTGAAGAGGGTATCCCCTACCAGACACTGATTTCAAGTTTACTTCATAAATTTGTTAATGGCAGGCTGGTAGAGAAAAACTCAGAGAGCAGAGAGTGATACAAAAAATTGTAAAAAAAATCAGTCTCAATGATCCGGACCAGATAAAATCTGATCTGGAATATTGGCTTTCCCGCACACCTGAGGAGAGGATCTCAGCTGTTGAAATTTTGCGGAGGCAGAAATATGGAGATGATCTTCGGGTTGATAAAACCATCTGCATTATCCGGAGAAACCAGGACACAGACTAAAATAAATTCCTTGCAATAAGCGCCTCCATTCATAAACGGTAATTCAAAAACCTGTTAAAAATTAAAATTGTGAATTCTGTGTCATTATGACAAAAACCATTCCGGTAAAAAATTCTTGACTATTGGTAAAATCATAAATATCATAAATATCAGTTGTGAAAGCTTTAAAAAAGCTTATAATTAAAGAGGCTGCCAATGATTTCTGTAAAAGAAAATTACATAGTTGATAGAAAGGGCAACACCACAGATGTAATTATACCGAAAAAAGATTATGACAAAATGCTCGAATATATAGAAGAACTTGAAGATATTGCTGCCTACGACATGGCAAAAGCTGAAAATGGTAAAAATATCCCCTGGCAAAAGGTTAAAAAGTAAAACGTGTATTCAGTAGAATTTTCTCCAGCTGCTGCAAGAGATTATAAAAAAATCCCGACAAATATAAAGATCCACTTCGAAACCGGAGCGGCTTCGTCAATTTTTTTGTAAGCGAGTTATGCAATGGTTCTCACAGACTAAAATAAATTCCTTGCAATAAGCGCCTCCATTCATAAAAATCTCCCTCATAATAAATGCGGGAAATTAAAAGAAATGAAAGATTACTCCAGTTACGAGATAAACAACACAGACCCCTCTGAAAAGAAGCAATATATCCGCGGAATGTTCGATTCTATTGTACCAACCTATGATCTGCTCAACAGGGTACTTTCCGGAGGTATTGATAATTTCTGGCGAAAAGACCTTGTGAGGCTTGCAGGTGAACTTAAGGATAAAAAAGTCCTTGATATATGCTGCGGTACAGGTGATTTAACACGCCAGCTTGTTTCAGCAGGGGGAGCGGTTTTTTCCCTCGATTTTTCCTTTAATATGCTGAAAAAGGGGTCAGAGCAGGGGTGGCTTTCAGGTATCAATATACAGGCAGATGCGGGTAAGCTCCCATTTAAGGGTCAGAGCTTCGATTTTATAACAATCGCATTCGGTATCAGGAATATCCCGGATGTGGATATTTTCTTAGCAGAAACATACAGGGCTCTGATCCCTGGAGGGAAACTCCTTATCCTGGAACTCACAAGGCCAGACAACCGGGTTGTAAGATTTTTCTATAATCTCTATCTTACAAAAATTCTCCCCTTTATTGGAGGGTTGTTTTCCGGGAAAAGGGAGGCTTACAGGTATCTATCCGGAAGTATTTCAACTTTTCTTGACAAAAATGAATTGATAAAGAGAATACAGAGCGCCGGTTTTAAAGAAGTGAATTATAGAAGAAAAACCCTGGGTGCTGCGGCAATATATGTCTGTCATAAATAGGCCCTTATCTTAATCTGAAGAGAAATAACTGAATGAAGCGGAGAAAAATTTTTATACTTGCTCACAGGGGCTACAGCAGCAAATATCCTGAGAATACATTTCTTTCTTTTAAAAAGGCACTTGATGCCGGGGCTGACGGGATTGAATGTGATATTCAGAAAACCGACGAGGGTTTATTCCTTGTTACCCACGACATAAATATGAACAGGCTTGTGGGTCTTGATAAAGATATAAGAAAAATGAGTATTGAAGATATCAGGGGAATTGATTTCGGCTCAGGGGAGAGTGTGCCCGATTTTGATGTTTTTCTTGAGGTTATGCCTCTTGATAAAATTATCAATATTGAGCTGAAGGATGAAACAGTAACTCCTGAAGACGCTCCGGAAATTATTAATAGGCTTAAAAGGATCGGCTCAAAGGAGCATGTGATTATTTCATCTTTCAGGCACGATCTTCTTCCAGCTTATAGAGATGCCGGGTATATGACAGGGATGCTTATAGGAAGAAAAAACTTTGAAAAAGGTGTAATAAGGACATTATTTGATATAAGAAAGTACAGGCCCGATTTTCTTAATATGCCGGTGGCCATGTTTCATCATCTCCCCCGCTTTGTGTCAAAGGGTCTTGTATTTCTCTTCAGGGTGATGAAGGTTCAGATTATATTCTGGACATTAAACAGAGAGGATGAGTATAAACTCTTGAGTCCCTGTGCTGCAGGGATTATTACTGATAATGTTGAGGATATGATAAAAATAAGAAGGAAATACAGGAACTGATATGAGTGAATGGAAAGTAAAATTAGTTCAGAAAGTATATGAAAACAGAAATTTTCAGATAAGAAAAAATATATGCTTCCATCCTGTAAAAAATGTGGAGCATGATTTTTTCGTTATTGATACCTTCAACTGGATGAATGTTGTGGCAATCACTCCTGATGATAAGTTTGTCCTTGTTAAGCAGCACAGGCTCGGTTCCAATGAGGAGATGATAGAAATCCCCGGCGGGGTTATTGATCTTGATGAAAAACCTGCAGACTCTGCTGTGCGGGAACTTGCTGAGGAGACAGGCTACTGCGGAGGGACTATAGTCCCGCTTAAAAAGCTCTGGACTAATCCTGCTATGATGAGCAACAAAATCAGCTTCTTCCTCATTGACGGCTGTACCAGGGAACAGTGCCAGAACCTGGATCCGGCTGAAGATATTGAGGTGATTACTGCCACAAAGGATGAGGTTGTGGAGATGCTGAAAAACGGAGAGATCAATCATGCCCTTTCTGTTACTGCTCTGACCCTCTACTTCCTTTCAGAGCATAACAGGTTCGGCAGGATTATTTTTTAAGGCTTAATCCCGGATTTAAGGTATAGGACTCAAAATTATTTAGTATTTTTATATTTCTTTATAAAAAGCTCACCATCCCTGCGCCCTTCATCGTATGCCTTTTGAAGCAGGTGGGGGGATGTGTAATCCCACTTAGATATTTCAGGTGTCTTCGAAGGCTCCACATATAATCGCCCGGGTATTTCCGGAATCCGCCCTTTTTTATAGGTTTTTGACATTAGAATAAGCGTATTCCCCTTCTCTTCATCCCCCTGTAGAGCTTTAACAGGCACATTGTCGATTATCCCTCCGTCAAGGGCTGTTTTACCCTCAAGCTGCATTATGGGGACAAAGGGTGGAGTGCAGGATGAGCAGAGTATAATATGGGCAATCTCCTCTCTGCTTGAACATTCATTGAGCTTTATAACAGATGATCTGAATCCGAGTTTTGATGCCAGCATGGGGTGTGCAGGCTGTTTAACAGCTTTTTCTATTACATAAGACAATAACCCGATAAATGTGCCGCTTCGCGGTCCCAGATAAATGGGGGGATGGGAAATGAGTACCCTTATTTCAGGGCCCTTTTGGATTTTACTTAATGTTTTTTTGTCTATGATTTCAATAATGGCGTTTTTGTAAATATCGTAGTGAGGGAAAACCGGCTTTGATGAAAATATATTCCCCGGGTAGAAATTTTTCCTGTTAAGAGTTGTGGCCTCTTTAAAGAGCTTAAGCGCAGCTCCGCTCTGCCCGGTTATAGCTGCAAGGGCCATTGCTGCCCCTGCGCTCACACCTGCAACAATCTCCGGCTTAAGCTTCAGCTCTGGTGATGCCGCGTCCCAGAATCCCACCTGCCATATACATCTGCCGCCGCCACCTGCAAAAACCACTGATTTGAATTTTTTCATTTTTTCTCTCCGGTGATATTATAATAAACAAAGTCCGGGATTACTGCCGGTTAATGGTGTATCTGGAGCTTTCTATTGTGTAGCATAAAACAGATCCATCGCTCAGTTCCCTGTAAAAGACAGAGGTATCTGTTCCACCTGTTTCCATGGCAAAACTGCCGTTTTTCTCTTCCAGAATTTTTTTTACAAATGGATACCTGCTGAAATCTTTCCCGATTAGTGATTTTCTCGGGTGATAAATAACCTGGCCCCGATTATCAATAATATAGTAGTAGCCGGGCGCTCCTTCTTTGTCCAGGTGCAGAATCCGGCTCCTGTCGCTATCTATTTTTTCCGCCATCTGCCGCAGGGATTTATTTATACTGTCATATGTAAGCTGCTGAGTTGAGCAGGCCATGAGAAAAAGTAGAGCCAATGATAATATTCTTCCGTTTATTTTCTTCAATATGATTACTCCATTGAGGCAAATATTCCGGTAATATGGAAGTTTGTCAAATTTTTTACAGTGTTAATACATTAACTGTTATTTATAATAAAATGCTTTAATATCCCCGCTGCCGAAGGCGGCGGGGATATTGAGAAAATAATTATTTCAATAAAATAAATCTTCTGGAATAATTGCTGATTTTTTTTCATAAAATAATAAAAATTACTCCTAAGTGCAGTAAAAGGTTTGAATAAACAGGGCCGATATAGTTAAGTAATAGTATATTTAGCGGGGCTTATATTGATGAATTTTTTTTTCTATATATTACCGGTTTTTATTATTCTCTCTGCTCCCCTTTATTCTCAGGAGAGGGTTTCTGCAGGGGTGACTGCCGGTTATCATTATGATGCGGGGAATTTTTCCGGGAAGCAGAATTTTGACGGAACTGTTCAGCAGAATATTTCTGCTGGTGCGGTTTTTAAGCTCGATTTTAACTTTATCTTTCTCAGATCCGGGGCTGAGTTTTCCTACCCCTTTATTAAGGGGAAATATGGCGGTAATATTGACACAACAGAGGTCTATTTTGTCGAGGTTCCCCTTTACGCCGGATTAAATCTCCCAATAAGAAATTTTGGAGCTTTTTATATGGGGGCCGGGGGATCTTATATCTTCGGGTCAGGGGATATTAAAACCTCATCCGGGAAGGTTGATATAAGCGAACAGCTCTTCGGATACGGTTTTATAGCCGGGATTGAATCTGAAATTCATAACAGCCTTTCATTTATCATGGAGTGGGGCTATGTATCTGCAAAGAGTTCTCCTCTAGCAGTTTTCGACCCGACAGATCTTTATGATGATTATTACATCGATTTTACAGGCCATAGGATACGGGCCGGATTTCTATACCATTTCAGCAGTTATTAGGTGTTATGCATAAAATTATCAGAATTACAATTTTTGTTTTTATCCTTATTGGCGCATTGCCCGTTTATTCAGCGGAGTTTGCCTCTTCCATACGGATAGGCTTTGCTCCTGAAACGGGCGGGTCAATGCATTCAGGGTGGCAGCTTGAGAAGCTTGAGGTTGAGCAGGGGATTTATGATATTAACAGGTCTCGTGACGGTTTCCAGCTATCTACAATTGAGGCGCCCCTGGGATTTTCTGCTGCCTTTGATTTAAGGCTTATACTGGATAAGGTATATTTTAAAGCGGGAGCCGGGTATAACCGCGTTATTGCAGGTGGGAAGGGTACTACATTAGATCATTCTGGAACTCGTGAGGTTAAGGTTAAGTATAAGCAGTGGTCTGCGGATTTTCCTGTAACTGCAGGTGTAACCCTGCTGTTCTGGGGTGAATCACGCATCTCCCTTGGCGGCGGTGCTGCATTTGCATACGGGAATTACAGCAACAGCTTTAAGTCGGTTGAGCCGCTTTTTAATCATTCAGCCTCTTTTACATCTTACGCTTTCCCCCTTGTTGCTGAGCTGAGTGGTGAGGTTTTTATTTCATCCGGCACTTCATTGATATGTTCAATAAATCATTATTATGGAAGAAGCAGAATTGTAAAAGACGGCAGTGATTATGCCAGGGTCGATTTTTCCGGCACCCGCTTTACTGCCGGTATGGTAAAGTATTTTAGCAGGTGAGATTTAATTTGAAAAAAGCGTTTATCATTATTTCTATTTTTGCAGTTATATTTTTCAGCCTGCTGAATGGATGGTCTGCCGGTATTTTCAGTACAGGTATCGGTATTGGCGCCTCCGGTGACACAGGGGGACTGGACAGTACAGTATCTTTTATTAATTCTGAAATGCGCAAGTTCCAGATCGCAAATCCGGGCACCAGTATCACAGAAATGGAAGCCCTTTATTCACCTGTAATAGCCCTGAATTTTTCATACATATATAATTATTCAATTTTTAAGGCTGGATGGGAATATTCCGGGAACTATTTTTTCAAGAGAAGCGGATCCCTGGGGGATAATGATATTGAAATATCCTACAGCAGGTTTACCTTCCCTGTTTCCGCAGGGCTTCTTATACCTTATGACAGGAAAAACAGATTCTATTTTGCCGGGGGGATTAATTATACCTATGCTGAAATGGGTATAAAACAGTCCGATCCTGATCCGGCATGGATATTGCCTGATAAAAAATATACCTTTGCCGGTGACATTCTCGGTTTCCATGTGAAGGCGGGGGGAGAGGTTCTTCTTTCCCGGAACTATACTTTCCTATTTGAAGTGACCCGCTTCTTCGGCAAGGAGGACAAAGTGGAGAGTGAAGAGGAGAATGCCCGGTTCCCTCTCCGCCTCAATACTTTCCAGTTTACAGCAGGGATTAATTATACAGTAGACATTTAAATGGTGGGATTGTGCTCAATTATATAATAGTATTTATTGGTGGAACTGCTGCAGGGAGTTTCTTTTATACTCTGGCTTTAAAATACATAAATGGCGAGATAAAAAACAGCCCTCTTAAGGCGCTTTTCAGCAGGTCAATCTGTCCATGCTGCGGGGAAAAAATAGGCACAGTTTCTCTTATCCCTCTATTAGGCTATTTACTTGCAGCAGGGAAGTGCAGCAGCTGCGGAGGGAGGATAAGTCCTCTATATCCGCTCTGGGAGATTATATACGGTTCCCTGGCTCTGGCAGTTTTTTATTTTTTCGGGTCCGGATTTTATCCTCTATCTCTATTTGTTATATGCTCTGTAAGTCTCTGTATTGCTATTGTGGATTATTATACATTTATTATTCCCGATTCTCTTCTGCTTCTTTTTTTTCTTACTTCAATTTATCCTGTCATGCTCCGAGGGGAGTGGCTCAACAATCTTGCGGGATTCGGATTTTTAACCCTCTTTTTTCTTGTTGTAATGCTTATCTTCCCAGGGGCTTTCGGCGGAGGGGATTTGAAGTACTTTGCAGCTGCGGGATTTTTCTTCGGCATTGAGGAGTCGGTGGTGCTCCTTGAGGTAACACTTATTACAGGGGCTGCTGCAGGTGCTGCATGGGCATTAATTAAAAAGAAGGGGCTCAGGGTGAGAATACCCTTCGCACCCTTCATCACATGGGGTGTACTTCTTACTCTCTTTGTCGGGAAAGATATACTGCTATGGTACTATAGCCTTGTATATCAGTAGAGCCCCATTATCCCCTTGCCATCGGGATGTTCAATCACACCCTTCTCTGTGATAATTGCTCTGATATTCTTTGCAGGCGTAACATCAAAGGATGGATTAAGGATTTTGATTCCTTCTGGAGCGATCTGAACATTTTTTATATATGCCACCTCATCAATACTTCTCTGCTCAATTATTATGCTGCTGCCGTTTTCTGTTTCAGGATCAAGGGTTGACATGGGCGCTGCAACAAGAAAGGGGATATTGTGCTCCTTTGCGCATACAGAATGGGTATAGGTTCCGATTTTATTTGCAATGTCGCCGTTTTTTGCTATTCTGTCAGCTCCTACAATTATCTTCTTTATTACTCCGGTTTTCATAAAATGACCGGCCATATTATCAGTAATCAGTGTAACAGGAATATTGTCCTTGTACAGCTCCCACGTTGTAAGCCTTGCACCCTGAAGATATGGCCGTGTTTCGCAGGCAAAAACCTCAATTTTTTTTCCCTCTTCAATTGCTGCCCTTATCACTCCAAGCGCGGTTCCGTAACCCCCTGTTGCCAGCGCTCCGGCATTACAGTGAGTCATTACAACATCCCCGTCATCCAGAAATCTTCTGCCGTTGCGTCCCATCTCTTTATTCGCAGCAATATCATCTTCCATAATCTGCAGCGCTTCTTTCTCAAGGGCACTTTTCAGCTGATCCATGTCATTGATTTCAGCTGTAATTTTTCTCATCCTGTTTATTGCCCAGAAAAGGTTTACAGCAGTGGGGCGTGTGGCTGCAAAAATATCAAAGACTCTCGCCATCTCAACCCTTAACTCTTCAATATTTTTTGACTCCGATTTTTTTGCTGCAAGGGCAATACCCATACCTGCGGTTATCCCTATGGCTGGCGCGCCCCTGGTAACCATGGATGTTATTGCATCAGCAATATCACTGTAGTTTTTGTAGGTGTGATATTCCTCTTTGAGAGGGAGTACCCTCTGGTCAAGAATTGATACAGAATCGCCGTTCCACTTTATAGTATAATACATTATTTCCCCCTAGCTGTTTCTATTGATTTTGCTTTTCTTCATTGTTATAACCCGTCCGGAATCACTCCATGTAACCTCATCCATGTGTATTCGTATAATAAGGAGTCCTCTGCCGCTGTTTTTAAAAAAGTTTTCTGGATCCCTTGGATTAGGGAGAGACTGGTAATCAAATCCCGGGCCCTGATCCTCTATTTCATATAAAACATAATCCGGCGTAAATTCATAGGTAATTTTTACCATCCTCTCATTATATGGAGCAATTACGCGTCTTTTTTCAACCTCATCGTTAAACTCGCGCATACCTCCGCTGTCTCTAAGCGAGGAGTCGATTTCCAGGTTTCCGTGAAACATGGCATTGGTAAGCGCTTCTTTGAGGGAGAGTGCAATATTTTCAGATGTTGTATAGTTGAAAAGGCCGGAAGGGACAAGGTCTTTTGTAAGATTAAAAGATATGGTATTGATAAGACTTCCGTCATTGGGAATAGAGAAAACAGATTTTTCATATTTTTTATATTTGCCCGAACTCTCGGCAAGACTTTTTTCAAGTTTCCGCTTTAAAACAGATCTGACAGAAGAGGTGAGATCATTAATGTCAAAGGGTTTCCGTATATAGTCACTTGCTCCATATCTGAGCGCTCTTATGGCATCCTCAACATTGCCGTGTCCGCTTATAATTAAAACCGGAGGGGGTTCCTCCATGCTGTTGATCCTGCGTAAAAGTTCAATCCCATCCATCTTGCGGAGCTTAATATCAGTAATAATCAGGTCAGCCCTGGGATCTCCATCCTTCAGATAGTACAGCAGATCCTCAGCCTTTTCAAAGGATATTACATTATAGCCCATTCTTGAAAGCTTTTTCTGAAGGGTAATCCGTATTACCTCTTCATCATCAACAACTAAAATTCTGGGCAGCTGGTTATCTATCAAATCATTCCCCTTTTAACAGAAGTGCCGGTTTAAGATTCTTTTTCATTATTGCCGAGAATCAGGTGACCCATGCGGTCCCTTTTGGTTTCAAGGTAGAACCTGTTCCGGTCGTCAGGCTGTACTTCAAGGGGTATTCTGTCTGTTACAGTAAGGCCGTAGCCTTCTATGCCGATAATTTTTTTAGGATTGTTTGTAATAAGCTTTATTTTGCTCAGGCCCAGATCAACCAGTATCTGTGCCCCTATGCCGTAATTTCTAAGGTCAGATGGAAATCCAAGTTTTATGTTTGCCTCAACTGTATCCATGCCGCCATCTTGCAGATGGTATGCCTTTATCTTATTCCCCAGGCCTATTCCTCTCCCCTCCTGGCGGAGATAGAGAATTACCCCGAAGCCGTTTTTATCAATATATTCCATGGCGTTGTGGAGCTGTGATCCGCAGTCGCATCGTCTTGATCCGAAAACATCCCCTGTGAGACACTCGGAGTGAACCCTTACCGGAACCTCTTTGTCCCCTTCAATGTCACCTTTAACCAGTGCAATATGTGTTTCATTCCCCACTTGAGTTTCGTAGGCAAAGATCCGGAACTCGCCAAAGTCTGTGGGCATATCAGCTTCAGAAACCCTTTTAATAAGTCTTTCCTTGTGCTGCCTGTATTTAATAAGATCTGAAATTGTGGCGATTTTTAAACCATGTTTTTCCGCAAACTTATCAAGATCGGGTCTCCGCGCCATAGTACCGTCTTCATTTAGTATTTCGCATATTACACCTGCAGGCTTAAGCCCTGCCATACGTGGAAGATCCACAGCCCCTTCTGTGTGTCCCGCTCTTACAAGTACACCCCCTTTTCTGGCAGCAAGGGGGAAGATATGGCCCGGTTTTCTTAAGTCCTCCGGATTTGTGCTGTCATCAATAAGTACCTGTACTGTTTTTGCCCTGTCATGGGCGGAAATCCCTGTAGTGGTCTCCTCTACCGCGTCCACAGATATGGTAAATGCAGTCTGGTATTTGTCGGTGTTTTCCTGTACCATGAGGTTAAGGTCGAGCCTGGCAGCCCTGTTCTGTGTCATTGGGACACATATAAGGCCTCTTCCATGAGTTGCCATAAAGTTTATTATTTCAGGGGTACAGTGTTCAGCTGCAACTACAATATCCCCCTCATTCTCCCTGTCTTCATTATCAACAAGGATTATCATTTTCCCGTTTCTTATATCTTCAATAACTTCTGGTATAGTACTTGATTTCATATTTATTCTCCGGTAGATTGTATCTTAACTTCTCAATAAAAGGGTATAAAGCCTTTCTCAGAGCGCTGCTGACGAGCTGAGACGAATTTGCCCCTGCTTTTGAGGAGATACATCGTATCATTCTGACACAATTATTTAAAGCGTTATAATTTCAAATGTTTTTTTAAATTTACATTTTTCCAGGGCCGCCATAGTTTTAGAGGGTGAAATCAGGAGTTATGAGATTCCCGCACCTGTACTGAGCTTGTCAAAATATGCGCGGGAATGACCTCAATACTAAAATTATACTATTACCTTTTTGCTGAAACAGGTATAATTTTGTTGAAACGTGCTGATATAAGAGTCCGGAATTATTTAATAAAATAAGAGGGTGCTGCATTATGATAATAGAACAGGTGCTTGTGGGCCAAATGGCTGTTTTCTGTTATATTCTGGGCGAAGAGGATAGCGGGGATGCACTTCTTATTGATCCTGCTTCAAATTTTGATAAAATAGATCTGATTATAAAAAAACTGAATTTAAATATAACAAAGATCATCAATACTCACGGGCATTTTGATCACACAACCGGCAATCGCTATTTTGTAAAAAAATATGGAGCAACTCTTCATATTCATGAAAATGATGCCCCTCTTCTTAAAAGCGGAATAAACAGGTTAATGGATATTATTAAAGGGGGGAGGGGGAAGGCTCTGACCCCTCAACTCCTTAGAGACGGCAATTTAATTACACTTGGGGCTGAAAAGATAAAGGTTATCCATACTCCCGGGCATACACCGGGGAGCATCTGTTTATACTGGAATGGTAATCTTTTTACAGGTGATACCCTTTTTACAGAGGGTTTCGGCCGAACCGATTTCAGAGGGGGGAGCGAAAAAGATATAATGGAATCGATCAGAAATAAAATATTGTCCCTGCTTGATGATACAGTAATCTGGCCGGGCCATCATTACGGCAGGTTCCCCATATCAACAGTACAGGAGCAGAAAAGGTATTATCTGTAAGTGCGGGTAGGGGGTCAGAGCCTCATTCCGGCGGATCTATAGGACTTTTTCTATTATTGTCACAGCTGCGGCATAATCTTTTTCGTGACTTATGGAGAGATGAAAAATCACCCCTATTTCTTTGCCGGAAATAAAATCGGGATTATGATCATAGGGACTCCTCAAGGAGTTCCACTGTTTCCAGGATTTCATCCAGATCCATACTCTGCAGAATCCTGCTCCTTAATGATGAGGCGTTTCTTATACCATGAATATATTTTACAATATGCTTCCGCATAAGCTTAATCCCGAACTCTCCGTATTCTTCAATCATCATAAAGAGGTGTTCCCTTATCTGGTCTTTAATCTCCCGGATAGAAGGTGTATGGCCGCTGAAAATCCAGGGATTCCCTATGGCGCCCCGGCCTATCATCACAGCAGGGCAGCCGGAGGATCGGAGCATGTCAATCCCCTGCTCATGTGACCTGATGTCGCCATTGCCGATTACAGGAACCGAAGCAATTGAATTTATCTCTTTTATTATATCCCAGTCAGCAGTACCGGAATACTGCTGCACCCTTGTGCGTCCATGAACAGAAATAAGTGAAATCCCCCCATCTTCAAGGGCTTTAACTACATCGCGGTAATTTTTATTATCATCATCCCATCCGGTGCGGATTTTAGCGCTTACAGGGATTTTTACTCTCTTTACAACAGCTGAAGTTATCTTATTTATAAGCCCGGGATCACGCAAAAGGAACGCTCCACTTTCAGAGCCGCAGACCTTCCGGGCAGGGCATCCCATATTTATGTCTATCAGGTCAGGATTGAGGGTCTCTACAAAGGATGCAGCCTCAGCCATCACTACAGGATCGTTGCCGAAAATCTGTATCCCCAGGGGGCGCTCGTCTCCGGTGAATTTAAGCATGGCCACGGTTTTTGAATTATTTCTCACAATTCCATTGCAGCTTATGAGCTCGGTAAAAGTGAGGGCGCATCCATGCTTTACACAGATTTTCCGGAAAACAGAATCGGTAAACCCTGCAATGGGTGCCAGTACAAAGGGGCTTGTAAGCTTTATTTTTTCTGAATCAATCATAATTTTTTTTCAGTGTTAATTCCTGAATTACCGGCTGTTTTTCATGTTTTTGAAAGGCTAAGGGAATGTCAAGATATTTGCTTTTTGTCAGATGGGACTATCTTAATTATTTCAGGGCAAAAAAAAAGACTCCCTTTCGGTTGTCTTTTTATTATTTTTAACCCGGCAGCGTCCTACTCTCCCACACAGCTACCCATGCAGTACCATCGGCGATAAGAGGCTTAACTTCTGTGTTCGGAATGGGAACAGGTGTGACCCTCTTTCTATAACCACCAGGAAAAGTTTCTTTTCTTTAGTGTGATATACATATATTTTTCAGCACTGCTTCTGTCAATAAAAAATTATAATAAAATTAAAATTTTTTTATTTTATTATAATTTTGCTGGTACTGTCATTCCCGCGCATACTTCGACAAGCTCAGTACAGGTGCGGGAATCTCATCTCTCCTGATTAAATCAACTGTATGAGATACCGGCCTTCCGCTTCGCTATAGCCGGTATGACAAAAAAAATACATTCTGGTCAGCCCCGGAGGTATAATCTTCAAATTTTACTTCGCGTCGATCCACTTCATCATTTTGCGGAGATCAGCGCCCACCTTTTCAATCTGGTGATTCTTCTGCTCTTCCCTTACCTTGTTAAAGAAGGGGCGGCCATTCTCATTTTCAGCAATCCAGTTTTTAGCGAATGTTCCATCCTGAATCTCTTTTAGAACTTTTTCCATGGTCTTCTTTGTTTCATCAGTAATGATTCTGGGGCCGGTTACATAGTCGCCGTATTCAGCTGTATCAGATACTGAGTATCTCATATAGTTAAGCCCCCCCTGATAGAATAGGTCAACAATGAGCTTAAGTTCATGGAGACATTCAAAATAGGCTATCTCAGGCTGATATCCTGCTTTAACAAGTGTGTCAAAACCCGCTTTTACAAGTTCAGAGGCACCGCCGCAGAGAACACACTGCTCTCCGAAAAGATCGGTTTCTGTTTCCTCTTTAAATGTAGTTTCAATTACTCCGCCTCTGGTTGCTCCGATTCCATCTGCGTATGCAAGAGCGAAATCTTTAGCTTTTCCAGATGCATCATTGTGTATTGCAATAAGTCCCGGTACTCCGCCCCCTTTTACATATTCACTTCTTACCAGATGTCCGGGGCCCTTTGGAGCTATCATAATAACATCTACATCCTGGGGAGGTGCTATTCTGTCATAATGAATGTTAAAGCCGTGAGAGAAAACAAGTATTTTCCCTGCTTTCATTGAAGGTTTTATATCTTCATTATAGATTTTCTCCTGGATGTGGTCAGGGGCAAGGATCTGGATAAGGTCAGCTTTTTCTGCTGCCTCCTTTGCTGTTACTGGTTTAAAATTGTGTGAAACAGCAAGTTTGTAGTTGTCTGTTCCTTCAAGCTCAGCAATAATAACATTAAGTCCGCTGTCGCGAAGGTTCTGCGCCTGGGAATGACCCTGGCTCCCGTAGCCGATAACAGCGATTGTTTTATCCTTCAGTAAGCTTATGTCTGCATCTGCTTCATAGTACATCTTAGCCATTTTATATCTCCTTAAAATCGTAATATACCTGTTTTAAAATTGTGTTACTTCTCTTTGTCTCTCTGAATTGATACAAGTCCTGTTCTCATGGACTCCTTGATCCCATATGGCGCAGATAGTTCAATAAATTTTTCTATCTTCTCAGGATCGCCGTTTATGGAAATGGTTATGCTTTTGCATGCCAGGTCTGCCACTTCAGCCCCGAAAATTTCTGCAAGCTGTATTATTTCGCCTCTCTTGGCAGGGGGGCAGTTAAGCTTTACAAGGGCAAGTTCCCTCTGTACTGATGATTGAGGAGCATGGTCAGATACTTTTATTACGTCAATCAGTTTATTGAGCTGTTTTTTAACCTGTTCCAGAATCCGGTCATCACCATTAACAACAACTGTCATTACCGATATATCATCATGCTCGGTTTTGCTTACTGCAAGTGAGTCAATATTATACCCTCTTGCGGAGAAGAGCCCTGCTACCCTTGCAAGTACGCCGAATCTGTTTTCTACTTTAATTGAAAATATTCGTTTAATCATTATATCCCCTTTAGGCCAGTTCTCTCATTATTGTTTCTTTAATTGTTTTTCCAGCCGGAACCATGGGGTAGACATTCTCCTCCCGGCAGACATTGAAGTCTATTATAATCGGTTTATCATTTATTTTCAGCGCCTTTTTAATTGCATCAGCAACCTCATCTTTCTTTGTTACCCGTATCCCCACGCATCCGTAGGCTTCTGCAAGTTTAACAAAATCGGGGGCGAAGTTTATGCATGTATGGGAATATCGTTTCTCCCAGAAAAGCTGCTGCCACTGCCGCACCATGCCCAGGAATCCGTTATTAAGGATTGCAATAATAATAGGGAGTTTATGCTGAGCTGCCACAATAAGCTCCTGAACATTCATCTGTATCGATCCGTCCCCTGCGATATCTATTACTTTTTTATCAGGTCTTGCGAACTGGGCGCCTATTGCAGCAGGGAGTCCAAAGCCCATTGTGCCAAGACCCCCTGATGAGATAAATGACCTGGGCTGGGTGTATTTGTAAAACTGGGCTGCCCACATCTGGTTCTGTCCAACCTCTGTGGTAATAATTGCATCCCCTTTTGTCAGCTTGTAAAGCTGCTCCACCACATATTGGGGCTTTATATCATTCTCGTCTTTACCTTCGGTGTATGACAGGGGGTTTTCTTTCTTGAGTTTTTTAATTTTCTTTACCCACTCATCAATTTTGACAGGCTTAATCTCTTTATTCATTGCAGCAAGAATTTTTTTGCAGTCCCCTACTATTGGTACATCAACCATTACATTCTTGCTTACTGATGCGGGGTCAATGTCTATGTGTATTACCTTTGCATCGGGGATAAAGTCGTTAATTTTTCCGGTTACCCTGTCATCAAACCTGGCCCCTACTGCTATGAGCAGGTCAGATTCGTGTACTGCAGTATTTGCGTAATAGGTTCCATGCATCCCCAGCATTTCAAGTGAAAGAGGGTCGGTTTCAGGGAATGCTCCCATGCCGAGAAGTGTTGTGGTAATCGGAATTCCGGTTAATTTTACAAACTCCCGTAATTCCTCTGATGCATCGGAGATTATTACACCCCCTCCGGAGTAGATAATAGGCCTTTTAGAGGATTCAATAAGCCTGCATGCTTTTTTGATCTGACCCGGGTGCCCTTCATAGGTGGGCTTGTAGCTTCTTATCGATATTTTTTCAGGATATTCAAATTTGTGCATCGAGTTTGATATGTCAACCGGTACATCAATTACAACCGGCCCCGGTCTCCCTGTAGTGGCAATGTAGAACGCCTCTTTTATAATTGTAGCAAGGTCTTTAATATCCTGGACAAGGTAGTTATGTTTTGATATGGGCCTTGTTATACCTGTAATATCAACTTCCTGGAAGGCATCATTGCCTATCATATCTCTGGATACCTGGCCTGTAAAAACTACAAGTGGCACAGAATCAAGGTGAGCTGTTGCAATACCTGTGATAAGATTTGTGGCCCCGGGTCCTGATGTGGCAAGTACAACACCCGGCCTTCCTGATGCCCTGGCATATCCGTCTGCTGCGTGTATTGCGCCCTGTTCATGCCTGCTTAATATAAATTTTATTGGTGCGTTAAAAATTTCATGGAAAATGGGGATTACCACGCCTCCGGGGTAGCCGAACATATATTCTACATTCTCTTTGATTAAGGACTCAACAATTATCTGTGCGCCTTTTATTTTCAAAATTTATCTCCTGGTTTGAAGTTTTCCGGTATTTTCTTACAGCACAAGTCCGGTAAATGGGATTATTTACGGTTTTAAGCAAAATCCTGAATAAAGATGAAATGATTCACTATTATTTCCGGGATTAGTAATATTAAAAAATCAGACAAGTGATAATAGAGTATAATCATTTCTAATTATAATTGGCTATTGGATTCATCTATATTTGTCAATTTTTTTTCTTGGAATTTATTTTTAAGCTTGATTTGACCCCTGATTGGAGGGTAAATGAAATTGAAATTATAAAAGGTAAACTAACCTGAATATTTTGAATCTGATTGCTTTGTCTATTTTGCAGGGCTGAAGAAAACCAATTAAAAAGGTCAGCTGAAAAGTAATAATTATAATGATACAGGCTATACAGGAAAATATAGAGAAAGTATTCAGAAGAATTGTTTCCAAAAACTCTCTTCTTGATAGTAATGCTATCCCCCATTCTGATGTTTTTTATAATGAAATTGAATCCTCTCTGGGACTTACGAAAGCTGAAATTGAAATAATTATCAGCATACTCAGAGAAGCCCATAAGATATTTGTAATTGAAATTACAAAAGAGGATAAGGGGAAGAAGCTGGATAAAGTTCAGGGCTATATTGATGCTGATTATAATACTGTGCAGAAGCTGAAAACTGTTTTTCATCGCCTCCTTGAAGGTGAATATGAAAATTACGCAGGTAAAAAGAAAACAGCACATCAGATAATTAAGGAGATGATACCCAAGCTTCATTATATTAATAATTCCCCAATGGGGAGAATTCTCAATAAGGCTATTATGCTCGATGAATACGACCGGCTTTTGGACAGGGAATACAAGGAATATACAGAGGAGTGGAAAGAGGAGAATCTTAAAATACAGATTGAAATAAATTCAGCTATTTTAAAAGAGATTATTGATGAAAAAAATTCTCCTCCGCCGAAAATGGAGGTGCCTGTAAAAAAAGTTGTGCGAAGGGCAGTGGATTCACCTCTCCATGATGATTATCTTAAGCAGAGCAGCAGGAGTTCAATAAATAAACTTCTTAAGATTTACGGGATTGAGTTCTTTTTCAGGGTTAATCTGCGGAATTATAAGTTTTCCTATTTAAAAAGTATCCTTGAGTCTGGTGTGATCGAAAGGAAACAGGATCTTCTTGTGATAAAGGAGATGATTGCAAAAGTGAAAAGCAATATTTCTGTTGACAGAGACCTGGAAAATTATGCTGATGATATACAGGCTCTGGATCGTATTATGACCCGTTTAATAAGCTTCAGTAAAAAATAGAGAATGAATCTTCTTCAAATTAGTAATTAATTGAGAAAAATTCCCTGGTTTTTACCGAAAATTAAGTTAATGATTCAGTATTTATTCCTAAACTTATTATTGTTAAAAAATGCTTTATTATCCCCGCTGCTGAAGGCGATGGGGATATGAAATTGTTTATTTTTACGCTAAAATATATTTTTGGGAATTAACATTGTTAATGATTTATTTTATTTTTATATTATATCGTAAGAACTAATTTTAAAAAACAGAATCCGGTGTTATGAAAAAAATTTATATTTTAATAATCTTCCTAAGTTTAACATCAAGCCTTCAGGCAAGAGAGTTTCTTAATACAGTGGTGCACCTTAATTTTGGCGGCATGTATACTTTTGCTTCAGATGGGGATTTTATACGTGAAGAGAAGAGTGAAATTAACAGCCATTTCTCCAGCGGCAGCCCCAAAACAAGTCATTATTCTACAGCTTACAGCCTTACACTCGATATCGCGCCCATGAAACCTATCCTTATCGGACTTGAGGATGCAGCTGTTAAGTTCGGTGTAAGGGGGGCATACAGGCTTAATTTTCTGCAGCAGAGGGTAAAGTTTGAGGGGCAGGAGTATGGTGATAAAGTAATGGACTACAGTTCATGGATGATTGGGCCGGTTATTCATTATGCCCCTTTTATTGAACCTTCATCTTTAGATTATGAATATACAGCCAGCGGCGGATTTACTTTTTATACCCTTTTTGGTAAACTTAACGGTGATCTTACAGCATACCCTGCTGTGAGAGAAGATGGGGAAGCTCCAGGAAACTACAGTACAAAAATAACCGGTTATAAAATGGATATTGGTGTGGGGGCAGAAATTGCTCTATGTGCATTGAATTTCGGAGTAAATATCTATTATTCAAGGACTACTATTGATATGAAAGAGGCTGTTTATTCCGGAATGGGACGACGCGGCAGAATGCATGAAGGGTGCATGGAGATTTATATCGGCATCCCCATTGAGCCCTTCATAAAATCGATTATCCCCAGGTTTTAGGCGCCTTTAGCTTTACCGCATTGGACAGTCCCCTTGATGTAGTCATCAAGCCTTATTTCATCATTATAACATTCATTGAGCATATAGTCTAATATAGGAAGAAATGTGCTTACTTCCATGTATCCGGGAAATGTTGTAACAGGTTTTCCATTTTTATCCCAGAAAACTGTTGCGGGAAAACCTCTCCCCCCCATAAAGGACATGAGTTCCATAGCTGTTATTTTATCACCCATAATGGTCACCTTTCCGGTCTCTTTTTCAGGGTTCACTCTTACATTGATGTAATTATTATTCATGAAATCTGTTATTTCCCTGTCTTTGAAAATTTCTGAATCCATCTGTTTGCAGTAGGTGCACCACTCTGTGTAGAAATAAATAATAAGGGGTTTCTCCTCTTTTTTTGATCGCTCAAGTCCAAGGGATAAGGTTTCCCATTCCACGACTCCTGTCATGTCTCTTGCCGCGGATGATTTATTCTCCCCTGAACAGAAGGTAAGAGTGAGTATTAAAAATGATATAACTGCAAAGGGTGTAATTATTCTTAACATCAGGCTTCTCCATGGTAAATATTAAAAAACTGATTAAGTTACAGGATTATTCAGATCAATGCTTTGGCAACCAAAAATCGGTCAAAAAAAATATTTATCCCTTGACCTGAAAATAATAGTAAATTGGATTATAAATTGATATCTGAGTTAGAAAAATAAGGGTATTTCTATATATAAAAGTTAAACTTTTCCCGGATTTTCGGGGAAAGTGGAATAATGTCAGGGGAAACCCCCTAAATCCCCCTATGAAAGGGGGACTTGAATTATTATTAATTTGTTAATAATCAGAGAATATAAAACAGGGTATAGTTTTTGAAATTAAATGGTGTAAAATCGGGTATTATTATGGCCATGCCTATTGAGGCAGAGCCTTTTATCCAGGGACTTGGCATGGAACCTGTTGAAACATGGCCCTTTCCTCTTTACAGGTTAGATGATATTTTCCTTATGGTTACCGGTATAGGGAGGGTCAGAGCATCTGCAGCATCCGCATACCTGATAAGCAGGTATAATCCTGATATCATGATTAATATGGGTACAGCAGGGAGTAATGTTGAAACAATTGAGGCAGGGAGAATATTTTCGATTAATACTGTTTATGATGGCGATCTGGCTCTTTACAGGGGCCCTGAATATTTTGAGTATGTTCTGGAGACATTTACCGGTCTGGATACTGCAGCGCTTCTTACATCAGACAGGCCCTCAATTACAGCAGAAGAGAGGGTCAGAGCTGCAGAAAAGGCGGAATTATCCGATATGGAGGGTTCCTCCTTTGCCCATGTATGCGGACTTTTCAATAAAGAAGCTTATATTTTTAAAATTGTATCTGACGGGCCCGGTTCGGAAACATTTAAAAGTATAAGGGAAGGGATTGTAAAATACTCCGGGGATATGTTTGGTTTTTTTAAATCAGAGATCTTTGGGAAGAATTAGAATAGGCGGAAAAGTTTTTTTGACTATAACTGTTAATAATATTATCGAAATGATAGGGGGAAATCCTCTTATCCAGTTTATTTGATTAATCAGAGAAGTAAAACATAAAAAATTTCAGGAGAAAGAGATGCCTGTTTCAAAAAATGATCTTCACCTTATAGCTTCAACAGTGAGAACACTTTCAATGGATGCAGTAGAGAAGGCTAATTCAGGCCATCCGGGGATGCCCATGGGGTGCGCGGATATTGCCGCAGTTCTCTGGACAAAGATAATGAAATATAACAGCAGTGATCCTTCATGGATTAATCGCGACAGGTTTATCCTTTCAGCAGGTCATGGGTCAATGCTCCTTTATTCAATGCTCCATCTGGCAGGATACGGGGTAAGTCTTGATGATATTAAAAATTTCAGGCAGATGGGGAGCCTTACTCCGGGACATCCGGAATTCGGGCACACGCCGGGTGTGGAAACTACAACCGGCCCGCTTGGGCAGGGTTTTGCCAATGGTGTAGGTATGGCAATTGCAGCGCGTCTTCTTGGTGAGGAGTTTAATCCATCATCAGGGGATCTGATCGATCACTATATCTACAGTATAGCTGGTGACGGCTGTATTATGGAGGGGCTTTCATCTGAGGCAGCATCCCTTGCAGGGCATCTGGGCCTGGGGAATATTATTTACTTCTACGATTCCAACAGAATTACAATTGAAGGAGCAACAGATCTTGCATTTTCTGAAGATGTGAAGAAGCGCTTTGAATCGTATAACTGGCATGTGCTGGAGATAGATGGACATAATTTTGATGAAATTGAAAGCGCTGTACTTGAAGCTCAGAAGATTAAAGACCGTCCATCACTGATTATTGCTTCAACCTCTATTGCAAAGGGGAGCGTTAATTTAGAGGGGAGCGAGGAATCCCATGGAGCGCCTCTTGGGAAGGATGAAATAAGGCTCACTAAAGAGAAAATGGGCCTTTCACCTGATCAGAATTTTTATGTACCACAGGAGGTATATGAAATATTTAAAACTGTTAATCAGGAAAAGATAAAAGAATATGATGCATGGAATTTACTTTTCAGCAGTTCCCTGAAGGGCGATAAAAAGGAGAAGTGGGACAGGTTTTTCTCTGTTCCATCAATTGAGAAATTGCGGAAGAGTATGCCTGTTTTTGAAACAGGGAAGAGTATTGCCACAAGGTCCGCAGGGGGAACCATTCTTGAAACAGTTTTTAAGGAACTCCCGAATTTTATAGGGGGATCTGCTGACCTGGGTCCAAGCAACAAAACAACTGTTAAGGGTATCCCTGTAAGCGGCAAGGGTAAGGTTGGAAGGAGTATACACTTTGGTGTACGTGAAAATGCCATGGGCTCAATACAGAACGGTATTGCATACTATGGAGGGTTTATTTCATTTTCCGCAACTTTTTTTGTTTTTATGGATTATATGAGGCCTGCAGTGCGGCTTGCTGCTTTAGCGGGTCTTCAGTCTATATATGTATTTACACACGATTCAGTTTTTGTGGGTGAAGACGGCCCCACTCATCAGCCTGTGGAGCATCTTGCATCTGCCAGGGCAATCCCCAACCTTAATGTGATCCGTCCATGTGATGCAGAAGAGACCAGGGAAGCATGGCTTGCAGCTCTTGATAACAGAACAGGCCCTACACTTCTGGCTCTGTCGAGGCAGAACCTCCCTGTGCTGAAGCGGGCTGATGGTAAAAATGCTTCCAGTCTTTTTAAAGGGGCATATATTGTGCATGATCATGATAAGCCGGACTGCGTAATCTTTGCTTCAGGTTCGGAAGTCCATATCTCCATAGAAGCTGCGGAACTTCTCCTTGAAGAGAAGGGGATAAAGGCCCGGGTTGTATCCTTCCCATGCTGGGAGCTTTTTGATAAGCAGGATGAGGATTATCAGAACAGTATAATCGGCGGTGATATCCCCAAGGTAGTAGTTGAAGCAGGACTGAAAATGGGGTGGGAGAAATACGCCTGCAGAGATGGGCTTTATATAACTGTAGAGGGATTCGGACAGTCTGCGCCTCAGAAAGACCTGGCTGAATTCTACGGATTTACTCCACAGAAAATACGGGACAGGATAGTTAAGTATTTATCCTGATAAAAAACTGACGGATCGTTAACTGATCCGGTATTTATGCAAATTATTTATTAACTGAAAGGTTAATGATGGATATATGCAATGCACCGCTGCTGATATGCAGCGGTGCTTTTCGTAGGAGTGACTTTTATATTGATGAGTCTATTCTGCTATAATATCAGGATAAACACTCTGTTTGCTGCGCTAAAAACTAATATTTTTTGATTTATTTAATCCTTCTCCTTTTAATATTATAATTTTTTTATTAACCCTCTGGTTTTATCCGCTAATTGATATTACTATTATTACTACGGTAAAGGAATAAATCAGTCAGGGGTATTATTATGAATTCTATAAAGATAAAACTTATTCTGCTTATAGTTGGAGCGCTTTTCTTTGTTTCTGTAACATTTGGTGTGGTAAGCTATATGCAGGCGAGGAGTCTGCTCCTTCAGCAGACAGAGCAGAATTTCAGTCAGCTTACAACAGAAATAACCAGGGTGGTACAGGCTAATATGGAAGTTAACATGGCAATTGTCGAGACCCTTGCAGAAAGAAGGATCGTTGATGATAATACTCCCTGGGAAGAGAAGGTCGCTTTTTTTCAGAGGGAGGCTAAGCGTACAGGTTTTGAAATATTTGCAATAGCTGATACTAACGGGAATTCTATAAGAACAAACCTGGAAAGGGCATCTGCTAAAATATCTGACAGAGATTATTATATAAGGGCAATGACAGGAATAGCTACCTATTCAGGGGTGTTTATAAGCAGGGTAACAGGCCTGCCCAGTGTAGCAGTTGCAGCCCCGATTAAAAGAAACGGGCGTATTACAGGAATAATTTACGGCATCCGTGACGGGAATGAATTATCTACCTATGTACAGAATGTCAAAATCGGCGAGACCGGTTATTCATATATTATCAATAGAGACGGGACTGTTATGGGGCATGTGAACAACAAGCTTGTCCTTGATCAGTTTAATCCTATAAAAGCGGCTGAAGAGAATAAAGCTTTAGCTCCATTAGCTGAATTTTTAAAGAAGTCAATTGCTGCGGGCGGGGGGATAGGGCAGTATTTTTTCAATGAAAGGGATATTTACGCTTCAGTTGCACCTATAGAAAATACTGACGGCTGGTCTGTTGCTCTTGCTATGGAGCTGCAGGAGATTTTAGGGGGTGTAACCTATCTGAGAAACATTATAGCTGTAATTACAGTGGCTCTTGTTCTGCTGGGCGGTATATTGGCCTATTTTATAGGAGTGAGCATTGCTGCACCTGTTATTCTTGGAGTAAAGCATGCTGAAGGTATGGCAGAGCTTGATCTGAGCAAAGATCTGCCGGATGAGTTTTTAAGCAGAAAAGATGAGCTTGGTACACTGGGGAATGCCCTGCAGACTCTGAGCAATATTTTACGTGAAACTGTTGTTGAGATTATCAAGTCCTCTCAACAGGTTGCAACAGCAACTCAGCAGATAGGGCAGGATAATGAAAACCTGTCACAGCGGACTTCTGAGCAGGCATCATCTCTTCAGGAGATTGCAGCTACCATTGAAGAGGCTAATGCCAATACAAAACAGAATTCCGATAATGCAGGTGCAGCGAGCAAACTTGCAGGGAACACCCTCTCCCTTGCACAGAATGGCGGGGAAATAGTTGAGGAGGCTGTGAAATCGATTGGCGAGATCAATGCCTCAAGCGCAAGAATAGCGGACATTATCTCCATGATAAATGAAATCGCCTTCCAGACAAACCTTCTTGCCCTTAATGCTGCGGTTGAAGCAGCCCGTGCAGGTGACCAGGGGCGCGGTTTTGCTGTTGTTGCAGGTGAGGTACGAAACCTTGCTCAGCGCTCAGGTGAGGCAGCTAAGGAGATCGGAATTTTAATTAAGGATTCAGTGAGCAAAATCGATAACGGTACAGATCTTGTAAATAAGAGCGGTGAGGCATTGCGGGAAATAATTGAAGCAGTTAAGCAGGTGAACAACCTGGTATCTGAAATGGCAGCTGCAAGCGATGAGCAGAGACGTGGAATTGAACAGATAAACACTGCAGTAACAGAGATGGATACAATGACACAGCAGAATGCCGCGCTTGTTGAGGAAACAGCATCTGCAAGTGAAGAGATGTCGAGCCAGGCACAGGAACTCCTTGCAATGGTGCAGAGATTTAATGTGGGCGATGCTGCAAAGAGTATTACTGAATATAAAAGTTCCGGGCCTTTATCAACTGCCAGGAGAAGTATTTCGCCGATAAAAGAGAGTGTAAAGGGTAAGGCTGCAGATAAGGGGAAATCAGCAGATAAAAATATATCTAAAACAGGTCTTCTTGATGACGGCGGTTATGAGGAGTTTTAATCCGGAGTGGATAGTGCGGGGGGAGAATCCTCTCTTCGGACGACTGACTTGTACCCGCATTTTTTATGTGAAGCACATGTCATCCGTAGAAGGCCCCCTGTCCCCCAAAGGGGGCACGTAAAATAAAAACTTGCGCAAGTTGATGAATCAAAGTATTGAAAGATTCTTTATATTGTAGAGTTTGCAAAAGATTTTCGGAACAATATAAAGGGAATAGTTATCAAAGTGGTAACTATTATATTTTCAGAGTGATATTAGATAACTCATGCCCCCTTTGGGGGACAGGGGGCAAAGCGAAAAAGTACTTTCGAGGGGGCTGTCTGAAATGAGGGTGCAAGTCAGCTTGCGTGAGCGGGACTGGTAAAGAATAAGTGAAACTTCAGGAGTATTTGTATGGGTGAAACCGGAATTACAGAAGTATTTTTAAACGAAGCAAAAGAGATCTTAATCAATCTGGAATCGGATATAGTAACCCTTGAAGAGAGGAGCGAAGATGAGGATATAATAAATCAGATCTTCCGCTATTTTCACACACTTAAGGGGAGTTCCGGTATTGCCGGTTTTACAAAAATATATGAGTTCACGCATAACCTTGAGAATCTTTTTGATAAGGTGAGATCAGGGGAGAAGAGTGTTACAGCGGATATTATTGATCTGCTGCTGAAAAGTCTTGACTGGATTCAGGGGGAACTTTTCGGCGATGTAATTGATGAAAATGCAGAGAAAACGAAATCGGATATTATAAGTACAATAAACGATTTCCTGGGGCATGAAACAAAGAAGGGGGCTGATGATTCCGATTTTCTCAGCGCAGTGGGAGCATATAGCGGTGTGGGAGAGGATGAAAGGTACTTTAAAATTCTGATACGATTCAAAGAAGATATCTTCTACAGCGGTATTGATCCTCTCATGATTATTGAAGATCTAAGCAGCCTTGGAGAGTTAATCGATAACAAAGTGAGCAGGAATCTTCTCCCCGATTTTGACGTGATGGATCCTGAAAAATGTTATCTGGCATGGGAGATTGTTCTTAAAACTACGTCGGATGAAAAACATGTGCGTGATGTTTTCCTCTTTGTCTATGAAGATAATGAAATAGATATAGAAAATATTACTGAAAAGTATCACGGTATTCAGGATAAAAAGTTTTCTTCTGAAAAAAGACTTGGTGAACTCCTTGTTGATAAGGGTGTAATTAAAAGTAAAGACCTTGATGAAATTATAAAAATGCAGCTTCAGCACAATTCCAGGATAGGGGATATTATTGTTGAAAAGGGTCTTGCTTCAGAGGAGGAGGTTAGTGAAGCTCTCCAGGAGCAGGATAAGATAAAAAAGAAAATTGAGATAAGCACTGTACGGGTAGATTCAGGGAGGCTTGATAATCTTATGAATCTGTTAGGTGAGATTGTTATAGGACAGGCATCACTTCACAGGCTTGCTGATGACATGGATGAGGATAAGGCATTCAGTCTGAAAAATGCACTTTACGGACTTGACAGGGTTACACGGGAGTTTCAGGAGCAGATAATGTCCATAAGGATGGTCCCAATCGGCGGAACCTTTGACCAGTTCAGGCGTTTTGTAAGGGATACTGCACAGAATCTGGGGAAAGAGATTAAGCTGAAGATTGAAGGTGGTGATACCGAGCTTGATAAAACAGTTATAGAGAAGATCGGTGACCCTCTCAAGCATATGATAAGGAATGCCATTGATCATGGTATAGAACCTGCAGAGGAACGAAGAAAAGGGGGGAAGCCATCCTACGGTACTGTAACTTTGAAGGCATATCATCAGGAGGGGAATGTTTTCCTTGATATTATTGATGACGGCCGCGGCATCTCCCTTGAAAGGGTTAGAAATAAGGCTATGTCACTGGGGCTGATCACAGCAGATGAGGAGGTGACAAAGGAGAGACTTTTATCCTTCCTCTTTAATCCCGGATTCTCTACAGCAGAGCAGGTGGGGGATCTCTCAGGCCGTGGTGTGGGGATGGATGTTGTTAAAACAAATATTGAAGAGCTTAGAGGAGCCATAGAGATAAAAACCAGGGAGGGTGAAGGGACCCTTGTGCGGATTAAACTCCCCCTCACACTTGCTATTATTGAAGGTATGCTGATCCGCATTGGTGAATCTATTCTTATTATTCCTCTCCTCTCTGTGGTGGAAACTATCCAGATAAAAGAGCGGGATTATAAGACAGTTGAAGGTAAGGGTGAGCTTATGCTTGTCAGGGGGGAGTATATTTCTCTTATCCGGCTTAATGAGCTTTTTGGTATTCAGGCAGGGAACACGAATCCATGGGAGGCGCTTTTTGTTATAGTTGAATCTGACAGTGAGAGAATCGGTATTATGATTGATGAACTTATCGGGCAGCAGCAGATTGTAATAAAAAGCATTGATAATTTTATTACTGACAGCAGGGCTATTTCCGGGGCTACAATTCTTGGTGACGGCAGAGTGGCCCTCATTGTTGACATTCATGGTCTTGTTGAAGAGATAAAATATTAAAAGGGGTATTTCATGAAACCTGATAATGAGATAAGTGTTAAAAACATAAAAAAGTTTTATGATCAAATTAATGATGAATTAAAAAACAGCAGTGAACTGGCAATTGATTTATCAGGTGTTAAAAGGGTTGATCTTGCTGCTGTGCAGGTTATAATTGCGGCAGGGAGAAAAGCCCGGGACATGAAAAAGGTGGTTAGGCTGAAAGGGGTTTCACCGGAGCTTAAAAAGCTTCTGGGGCTTTCCGGAATCAAAGCATAGATTTGTAATATTGGAGGGATAGATGAAGAGGTATATATTAATTATTGATGATTCTCCTACTATAAGGGTAAGTGTGGAGCTTGCAATAAAGGAACTGGGATTTCCTGTTAAGCAGGCTGAAAACGGACAGGATGCTCTTGACAAAATTGATGAGATTAAAAAAGCCGGCGGAGAAATCGCTTTATGCATAAGTGATATAAATATGCCTGTAATGAACGGCATAGATTTTATTATAGAGTTCCGGAAGGATGATAAATTTACTCCTATAGTAGTTCTTACCACAGAGGCTGAAAAGGAGATGATCCAGAAAGGTAAGAGTTCCGGCGCTTCCGGCTGGATTATTAAGCCCTTTCAGGCAGATGATCTTATTAATGTAGTTAAAAGGTTTGTTAAATAATTATGAAAACGGATAATGTAAACAGCAGAGAGAGTGATGCTCAGACTGCAGAAGAGCTGGTGCAGTATGTAACATTTCTTGTGGCTGGAGAAACATATGGAGTCTCGGTTCAGAAGGTCCAGTCTATTAATGAGATGGTGGATATTACCTATGTACCTCATAGCCGATCCTATATTGAAGGGGTTATAAATCTGAGAGGATCTGTGGTCCCTGTAATTAGTATGAGGAAGAAATTTGCTCTCCCCGTAAAGGAGTATGACCAGTTTACAGTTATTCTCATTGTTGAGGTTAAGGGGCGGCTTATAGGTATGATCGCAGATTCAGTTTCCGATGTTGTAAGTATCCCTGTGTCAGGGATTCAGAAGGATATTCAGTTTTCCGCCAGGGTTGATACAGCCTCTATTGAGGGGATCGGGCAGATAGATGAACAGCTGATTGTTCTGCTGAATGTAGATTATTTTCTGGATACGGAAAATTCAGGGGAGTAGACTTAACTATATATGCTGAAGAGCAGAAATAACAGAACAGGGAAACCTGTGATGATAATTTATCCGGGTGAGCATTATGCAACCAATGAGGATTTCTACATTGCATCTGTAGTGGGCACCTGTCTTGCAGTATGTATCTACGACACAAGAGTCAATGCGGGGGGAATGGTTAATTTTGTTGTGCCGGGCACTGCAGGGACAAGTAATCTGATCCATGATGATATTTTCAGAATCGGCATACTTAATATGGAATATCTTATGGGGGATCTTGTTAAACTGGGATGCGACAGGCATTTTATGAAGGCTAAAATTTTTGGTGCAGGATATGTGAATGGTTCAACTCACAACAGTGTTGCCCTCACTGAGAGCAACATAAAGTTTGTACGGGATTATTTTGCCTTTGAAAAAATTGATATAGAGAAGTCAGACCTGGGGGGACACTTAAGGAGGAAAATTTATTTTTCTCCGGTAACAGGCGCTGTATTCCGCAGACATCTGCGGAACAATGAGGAATATTCGGAATTTATTGCCCTGGAGCGGGAGTATGTGGAGAGTGAATTTAAGAACAGGGAAAGATCGGGTAAGATTATTCTCTTTGACTAGGTTTTAATATGCTGCGGAGCTATAATCTTACAGATGAAGAGTTTAACAATTTCAGAGACATCGTTTTCAGGGAATCGGGTATTAAGCTTGCGGATGTAAAGAAAATACTTGTCCAGTCCAGGCTCATGAAAAGGCTGCGTGCCCTTAATATGGAAACATTCAGCGATTATTACACCTACCTGATAGAAAACTTTGACGAAGAAAAGATTAACTTTATCAATTCAATTACTACTAATAAAACAGATTTTTTCAGGGAAAATGATCATTTCGAATATTTGAAGTCTTATATTCTTCCGTCCTTTGAAGAGAAGGGTGAGGGGGAGATAAGAATCTGGAGCGCCGGGTGTTCAACTGGTGAGGAACCATACACAATAGGGATTACCCTTCATGAGTATTTTAAGGGTAAAAAAAGCCCCAATTTTAAAATACTGGCTACAGACATTGATACCCAGGTTCTTGAAAAGGGGGTAAATGGTGTTTATACGCAGGAACAGGTTGGAATAATTGATGAGAAAATTCTTAAAAGTTATTTTTTAAAAGGTACAGGGGAAAATTCCGGTTTTTTTAAAGTTAAGGATTTTCTCAAAAAAACAGTTTTTTTCAGAAGGCTTAATCTTCTTGCAGAGGATTACCCTATGAAAAAAAAGTTTGATGTTATCTTCTGCAGAAACGTTATTATATATTTCGATAAAGAGACCCAGAAAAAATTGTTTGATAATTTTTCCCGCTATTTAAAAGATGACGGATATCTCCTTGTGGGTCATTCGGAAAACATCAGCAGTGTAACTGATAAGTTCTATCTGGCCGGGAGAACAATTTACAGAAAGGTGGTTTAAAGGGGTGTATATCAAAAACAGAAGTCAGCTTGGGAAGAAGTTAAGTATAATTCATCCCGGTGAATATTATATAACATCTGAGGATGAGCTTATAGGAACCCTTTTAGGTTCCTGTGTTTCAGTTTGTCTCCACGACAGCGAAAATCATGTGGGGGGGATGAATCATTTTATGCTTCCCGGACGGATAAGGGCGGAGGGTTTTTTAATTGATGATTATGCCAAATACGGCATTGCGGCAATTAATAAAATTATAGACGGCATGCTGGATAAAGGGGCCAGAAAAGAGAATCTTACTGCAAAGGTTTTCGGCGGCGGGAGTATTCTTAATCTTAAGGGGAGTGACGGCAGAAGGAGTATGATTCCTGCAGATAATATAAGGATTGCCAGGATTCTCCTGGAAATAGAAGATATTCCGATTATCAGCACCGATGTGGGTGAAAACTATACAAGAAAAATAATTTTTGATGCCCATAGCGGCAAAGTTTATCTCCGGAGAATACAGAAAGGTGAAGTCTGCACTCTGGTTACACAAAGAGATGAAAAGATAATAAAATTGTGTGAGAGTTGACATGGCCAATGAAAAAGTAAAGGTTCTTATAATTGATGATTCAGCTGTTATGAGAAAGTTTTTAAGTGATGTTCTCTCAAAATCCCATCAGATTGAAGTAATCGGTACAGCCCTGGATGCTGCCTTTGCCGCAAAAAAAATTAATACATTAAATCCCGATGTTATTACACTTGATATTGAAATGCCCGGTGTAGACGGGCTTACCTTTCTGCAGAAACTGATGATTGCCAATCCTGTGCCTGCAATCATGGTCAGCTCACTTACCTCCAGAGGTACAGCGGAAGCGATCAAGGCTCTGGAGATAGGTGCAATTGATGTTATTGCCAAGCCGCAGCTTGACAGCCTTGCAAAAGCTGATGACTTTTCCAGAGAGCTTGTAGAAAAGGTTCTGGCTGCAGGCGGTTCAAAGGTTCAGCTTAAGCGAAGACCCCCTGCAAAGCTTGAAACAGAGGTTAAATATTCAGCTGATGTTATTCTCTCCAAAGCTGAAAGGGTAAATAAAAATAAACCGAGTGATAAGGTTATTGCTATAGGTGCTTCTACCGGCGGAACGGAGGTGATTGACCAGATCCTGGTTAATCTCCCCACAGGAACCCCCGGTATTATTATAACACAGCATATGCCGGAAAAATTTACTGAAGCCTTTGCAAACAGGGTAAACAGCAAGTCCAGACTCCTTGTAAAAGAGGCTAAAAACGGCGACAGGCTTCTTACTGATATGGCCCTTGTGGCGCCGGGCGGTAAGCATATGCTTCTTAAATCGGACAGATCCGGCTACTGGGTGGAGATAAACGATGGTCAGCCGGTTAACAGGCATAAGCCCTCTGTGGATGTGATGTTCAGGTCTGTGAGCCAGTATGCCGGTGATTCTGCTGTAGGGATTATATGCACAGGTATGGGTAATGATGGTGCGGCAGGTCTCCTTGAAATGAAGGAGGCAGGTGCATACACTATCGCCCAGGATGAGGATTCATGTGTTGTATTCGGTATGCCGAAGGAAGCGATAAAGCTCGGCGCTGCAGACAGGATTACCAATATTGAAGGTATTATTGAGTATATTAAGAGGGTGAAGTAGGGGGTACTTACCCTATATGAAGTTATGGAGGAATTGAGATGGCTCATTCCATTCTCACAAGCAAGGGGCAGGTAACAATCCCTAAAAGCGTAAGGAATAAACTTAATCTTAAAACCGGTGATAAAGTGGATTTTAAGGTATCAGGGAAAGAGTTGATTCTGGTTCCTGTTTCGAAATCGGTAGAAGAGGTCTTCGGGATTTTATCATGTAAGAGTAAAAAGAAGATCTCTGTAGATGATATGAGAGATCTTCTGAAAAAAAACTTCTAAATCCTGCCTCTTTGAACTGCTTAATTGATCTATGGGTATTTAACGGCTTTTATATCTGGAACTAAGGGGGTATCTGAAAATGTTAAAGTCCTCCCTCCATTATCTGTAAAATCAATATTGCTTGTAATATTTATATCGTAAGTTTTATTAGTAGAATTATAGTTGATATCCATAGTAATGTCATTACCATTTGTTGTTGAATGTTCTTTTCCGTTTGCCACAAGCCTCACGTTGTATTGTGATGAGGTCAAAGTTATTGGTCCTTCAGGTATTGATGAAGCTTCCCAATATAATTTGAACTTCATTCTGGAAGTTCCTGTCGAATTGTCAAAATTATCAACTGCAATCCCCACATAATCAATGTTGTTAAGCCTGTTTTGATAAATTATGGCACTACATTGATCTCCTGAGCAGTTTTCTCCTACTACGTTATGCGCTTTATTCAAATTTACATCCTTCCCGCTCCAGTCGCCCGGATCAACATATCCTGTTTCTGTATCTCCACCGCTGCTTCCGCTGCACGATATTATTGTAAATATAACTGATATAATTAACATTAAAAATGCGATTTTTTTCATCTGGTTCCTCTGATTTTAATAGCTTTATACTTAATCAACAATACAGACCCTCTTTTTTGTGTAAAGAATTTATTTTCACTAAAAATTCTTTTTCAGTGAATGACTAATATGGCATATGTCGGCTGTGATAGGGATGTGTAAAGGTAGTAGAAAAATTTTAGGAGGAAAAGTTTGTCATTCCGGCCGAAGTGATAACGTAGTGCCGGAATCTCCTGAAAGAATCAGGGTTATGAGATTCCTGCATGCGCAGGAATGACATTATCCGCAAATTTAAACTGCTACCCGTGTAAATGTATAGAAAAATTAAAATATTGCTTGAATGGTCCCACCTGTGCTGTGATTCTGACATAAAATTTTAAAATCAGCATAATATGGTGAAATAAATGAAAAGTGAAATTCAGATAAAAGTGAGAGGGTACCATCTTGACATCTTCTCACATGTAAATAATGCCAGATATGTGGAGTTTCTTGAAGAGGGGAGATGGGCAGCCCTTGAAAATTCAAATATCGCAAGGGATCTGATAAACTCAGGGTATGTTTTTACTGTGGTTAATATTAATATCAGCTACCTGGCCCCTGCACTTGTTGATGAAGTAATTGTGCTGCGCACAGAGCTGAAAAAAATAGGGAATAAGAGTATTACCCTGTCTCAAAAGATTTTTAAAACCATAAAGGGGTCAGAGCAGGAGACCCAGGTAATAGACGCTGAAGTTACTTTTGTTCTGGTTGATGTTAAAACCGGAAAGGCGGTTCAGGTTAATGATGAAATCCGTAAGCTCTTTACTGAGGGTTGAAGGGATCTGATTTTTAGTCCGGGGATAATGGAGCATTTTTTAACAATAATAAGTTTAGGGATAAATGCTGAAAAATAAATATAAAATATCCCTGCTTAATCTTTTTCTTGACTAATGCCAAGTTTAGTGTATAATTTGTTATTAAAATAGAATCAGCAAGGAGAAATACATTGAAACGGTTATTATTTATATTATTAATGGTTGTGGGCTTTTCATCTGCGTCCTTTGCAAATTTTTATGTAGATCTCATGGGTGCCATGGTTAATACTGATGACCTGAAGAATCAGACCGGTTTAGGTCTTGGCCTTGGTTACGGTTTAAATGATGAAATAGATCTATATTTCCGTTCAACATATACTGAAGCAACTGATGATCCCAATACCCCTTTAGAGATTAATTATGAGCATATAACATTCATGGCAGGAATTGCCTATACTCCCATTATCCCTGTGCTGAACAGATTCAGGATCAGCTGGAAAAATACTTTTCTGGCAGGGTATTCCATGTCAGATGTTGACTTGAAAGACTTTGGTGAAAGTGTAAGTGACTCAGGCCTGGCTCTGGCATTCTGGACAGGACTAAAATATGATGCAACACAGATGATTGCTCCTTTTTTTGATATAGGTTATCATAAATCTTTTTATCAGAATAAGATGGAGGATATTTCTGTTCAGGGTTTCCAGTTCGCTTTTGGAATCAGATTTTATTTGACAAATACTAAGAAGTATTCAACAGGATACTGATGACAGAAATTTCCTGAATAAAGGCGCAGGAAAAAAGCTCAGGATAAAATCCTGGGCTTTTCTGTTTCACGATTGACTTTTAATTTTTTAATAGTATTTTATAGTTAGAGTAGTGATAATTTTTGATTTTTTATATAAATAAAATTATCTTTTCTCCCCGCCGCCGAAGGCGGCGGGGAGAATTAAACTTTTATTTTGCATTAAAATATGTGTTAAGGAATTAAAGTAGAGTATGGGGCATTGTTTTTTCCATAATACTTTCTGTTATTTTAAAATGAATGCGGTAATTTTAAGCAGCAATAAATATCTGATTTAAAGCGGTAGGATGAAAACAGGCTTAAATATAGGTTTAAAACAGTCTCAAAAGCTTATTATGACACACTCTTTGAGGCAGTCCATTGAAATTCTTCAGCTGTCGAATATTGAACTGGCTGAAATGATTTCCAGGGAATTCCTCGAAAATCCTGTCCTTGAAGAGGAGTCAGCGGTAAGTAATGAAAATCCCCTGGAGGAGGGGGTAAACAGAACACTGAGCGGTGATGAAGATTATTCACATACTCCCGGGGATAAGCACCTGCTCCACGATTATGACGAAGGGGTGTTGCCCGGCAGCAGAGATGCTGATGACAAGCACAGACATTTTATAGAAAATGCCATCACTGTAAAGGAGAGTTTAGTTGACCATCTTCTGTGGCAGGCAAAAATGACAGCATCTGACCTTATGGAATATGCTGTTTATGAGGAGATTATTACATCACTCTCAGATGAAGGGTTTTTTAATCCGGAATTAATAAAAACAATCAACGTTGATGCGGAAAAGGTGAAGAGCATACTTGCGACAATCCAGCAGTTTGATCCTGTGGGCTGTGCTGCTTCAGGCGTGAGGGATACTCTTCTGATACAGGCGCGTTATTTTTTCCCGGAGGATGCAATACTGCATCAGATGATAGAGTTATATTTTGATGATATTGAAAAACTCGATTATACTGCCATCTCCAGAAAAATGGATATCCCCCAGGCTCAGGCAATTGAAAAAAGCAGACTTTTGCAGAATCTCAACCCCTTCCCGGGCAGCGGTTTCTCCACCAGTGAAGTAAAATATATTGTTCCTGATGTTGAGGTAAGACTGTTTGAGGGGGAGGTGATTGTTGCTCATAATGATGACTGGGTTCCAGGCATCCGTATAAGTGCCTACTATGAGAGGCTTTTGCAGCAGAAAAAATCTGATAGTGAGCAGTATAATTATTTGAGTGAAAAAATCAGTACAGCCAGGTCATTAATTAAAAATATTTCCACAAGACGTGAAACAATATACAGGGTAGTGAAATCTATTATGTTATACCAGAAAGAATTTCTGGAAAAGGGCCCGGGAAACCTGAGGTATCTTACTCATCATGATATTGCCGATGAAGTGGGTGTACATGAATCAACAGTAAGCAGAGTAGCGAGCAATAAGGCAGTGCAGACCCCATGGGGTGTATTTGAGCTTAAATATTTTTTTGTTTCTAAACTAAAAAATCAATCAGAGACAGAGGAGGAGGACCAGTCATCAGACAGGGTAAAAGGGATGATACAGCTTATTATAGGCAGCGAGAATCCTGATAAACCCTATAGCGATGAGGATATTGTTTCTCATCTAAAGAAGAGAGGGGTAAACGCAGCAAGAAGAACAGTTGCAAAGTACAGGGATTTGCTGAATATTCCATCTTCGAGTAAAAGAAAAAAAATTAATATGATGAATCAACAGGAGAGCTTATGAAGATTAAAATAACAGGCCGAAAAATTGAAGTGTCCGACAAATTGAGAGATTATGCTGAAAAGAGAATTTCCAAGCTCGAAAAATATTTTCAGCAGCTTATTGATACCCACCTGATCCTGTCTGTAGAAAAAATCGACCACACTGCTGAGCTGGTAATGAATGGAGACGCTGTTCAGTTCCATGCGCGGGAGAAAGCTGCAGATTTTTATTCTGCCATTGATCTCCTTGTTGATAAAATGGAGACGCAGGTAACAAGATATAAAGATAAAATTCAGTCAAGGAAAGGTTTGGGGACTGACAGTTCATTTTCTTTTGATATAAAAAGCGATCTGGGGAAAGAGGCTTTATTGAATCAGGTGAGTAATAAACCATTTGACAGTATTGAAGCATTCCTGCAGATGAAAGTCGACAGGAAAGAGTTTATTCTCTTCAAAAAAGGGGTTAGTCAGGTTGATTCTAATGTTGATTATGCTAATAAGAATTATGCTGTAATTTACAAGACAGGGGACAGCTTCAGATTGCTGGAAATCCCCTTTGAAAAAATTTCCAGTGATGAACTGGGCTGCGAATCCTTTGTGGAGTACGATCTTAATATACTTAATGATTCAGCTGCAAGCCCGGAAATTGAATTTAAGAAGAGAGATTCCTGCGCCATTGAAAGGCTTACACTGGATGAGGCGATTGAAGTGATTGAGAAAAATGGTGATAAATTTATTCCCTTTTTCAATTCAGAGTCACGATATTTCAATGTTATTTCCCGCAAGGGGAAGGATTTAGAGATTTTTGTGCCGGCTTTTTAAGTAATTTTACTGCTTTGCCCCTGTTTTTCAGGGGCAGAGGGTGAAATTATGATAATTTTAAAATAAATTATTCAGCTCATTCCGGAATTCTGAGATAAGTAATAATGTTAATTATTTACCGCATCTACCGGTGTCAGCCCCCTGTCTCCCAATGGGGGGACGAAAAATGATGACTTGAATAATTTATTGAATCTTATTATTAAAATACCTGTTTATGTTGTTGAGCTTGCAAAAAATTTGCGGTCATTTTTGAGGAAAAATCAGGTTGGCAGGTATTAATTCAGATGCCAACATTCAATTTATCTATATAATATGTTTGAATTTTTTACATGAAAAGCATTTTGTCATTAAAATAGTTATAGAAATGATGACAATTAAATTATCAAAGTGATAATTTATAACTCGTGCCCCCTTTAGGGGACTGGGGGAGAAGGATTTGGAAAATATACTAATGTTCCGGAAAAACTAAAAAGATTATACCACCTCGCCTCCTTCAGCGGGGAGAATAGAGTCTTTTAATTCTCTTCTATTTTTTTAATATAATAAATTTTTTGCTGGAAAGAATATACTGATAACTGAATAATAAACTATGTCAAATGTAAAAGTACGATATTTTATTGAAGGGAGCGGCAGGATAGATCTGCAGCTCCGCCTTATTGCCGGTGAGAATGGTATTGATAAAGAGATCCTCTCTGGTGAAATGAACAGGCCTGGTCTTGCTCTGGCCGGGTTTTTTGATTTTTTTGCCTATAACAGGATCCAGATTTTTGGTCAGGGAGAATGCGCCTTTCTCGACAGAATGCCGGAAAATGAGAAAGAACGTGTTTATTTCGATTTTTTTAAATACGACATACTCTGTTGTATATTTACTCATGATTACAAACCTGATAATCTTTTCCTGAAATTCGCGGAGGAGAAGAGGATTCCGGTTTTTACAACCAGGCGCGGTACAACCCGTTTTATTACACTTCTGGTTCATGTTATTGATGAGGTTTTTTCCGAGACTAAGACACTTCATGCCACGCTTGTTGATGTCTTTGGTATTGGCGTCCTGCTTATGGGCAAAAGCGGTGTGGGGAAGAGTGAAACAGCCCTTGAACTGGTTGAAAGAGGGCACAGGCTTGTGGCTGATGATATGGTGATAGTGCGGAAACTGGATGAATCCCTTTTGATGGGCGCCGGCACAGAGCTCCTGAAACATCATATTGAGATAAGGGGTATCGGCATTATTAATGTGAGGGAGATTTTCGGCATCAGATCTGTGCGGAACAGGAAGAGGATTGAACTTGCCGTAACTCTTGAAGAGTGGAATTCCGGTAAGGAGTATGACCGTCTTGGTCTTGATGAAAATATCTTTTCTGTAATGGATATTGATGTGCCCTTTATTACTATTCCTGTTCGTCCCGGGAGAAATATCCCGGTAATAATTGAAACAGCAGCTTTAAATCAGAGACTAAAGAAAATGGGTATTAATTCAGCACGAGAGCTTGATGAAAAAATCAAAAAATGGATAATTACTGAGGGTAAAAAGTAATGATCGAAAAGGAAATAGTAGTAAACAGTGACGCAGGTGTACATGCCAGACCTGCCATGATGATAGTACGTGAAGCAATGAAATATTCCTGTGAAGTTACCCTTATTAAGGATAATGTGGAAGCTGACGGAAAATCCATTATGTCGGTTTTAGGTCTTGCCATAATATCAGGATCAAAAATCATAGTAAGGGCAAAAGGTGAAGGTGAAGATGAGGTGGTTGACTATATAGTAAACCTGATTGAAAAAGGTTTTAGTGCTTAAAATAATTCTTTTTTGGATATAGCTTTGTCCCCTGCAAAAAAAAAAGGTATTAATGGTAATTCGCTTCAGGATATACTATTCCTCCTGGGAATAATTCTATTCTCCTCAGTTTTAATTATAGGTCTTTTCCCCGGACGCAGTGAAGCGGGTCTGGTGGATGAGGACTTTTTTATTACTGCAGCTATGACAGTACCTGTAATAGCGGGTATTTACTTTATTGTTATCTCTTTCAGACGCAGTATCAATATTAAGTCGATTGATATTCGTGAAAGTATCAGCAAAAAGATAACCCTGGCTTTTGTTTTTATTGCCCTTTTGTCAACTATGCCTATTGTAATTATTTCAAGTACATATTTTAATCAGACAATCTCCAGGCTTTTTCGCGGCAGTACCATTGAGGCTCTTCGAGGTTCAATTGACCATGTCAATGAGAATTATAACTCCTTAAGCAGGGAGATTATTCTTGAACTGGAGAATATGAGGCTGCTTCTTAAAAATAACAGTAAAGCGCAGTACGGCAGAGACGAAATTTTTACCAAAACTGCAGAACTTCTTGAAAGGCGCGGATTACAGCTTTTTGTTTATAATAAACCTTACGGGGGGATGCCGGTATACCGTAATTCGGTTCTTCCTCAGAATAGTGACATTCATAAAGTTCTTTTCGATTTCTATGGAAACACTGAAGTAAGAGATATAAGGCTCGACAGATCCGCTTTTAAGGGGATCGATTTTTTTACAGGGGCTTTTTATCTCCAGTCCAGCCTTGTGGTGATCAGCAGAATTATTCCGGAGAACCTGATTGCCAGGGAGTCTCTGTTCCAGCAGGCTTACAGAGAATATCTGGAAGTTCATAATCTTAAAGAATATTTTGTCAGCGGTTCAGGATCTTTTTTAATGCTTCTTTCGATTTTAATAATGGTAATTGCATATTTAATCAGCCTCTATCTTTCCGGTACAATAACCAGGCCTGTGCTGGAATTGTCGGGTGCTGCAAAGCAGCTGGCAAAGGGGAACTACGGCATATCTATTGACAGAAGAACTAATGATGAGCTTGGCGAGCTTGTTGATGCCTTTAACCGGATGGTGCGGCAGCTTGATGAGAATAACAAGGTTATGCTGCAGAAGCAGCGGCTTGAAGCATGGAATGAAATGGCAAGGAAACTTGTTCATGAAATAAAAAACCCCCTGACCCCTATACGATTATCTGCTGAGAGAATGAGAAAACTGGTTAAAGATAATAATGTAAAAAAAGATGAAGCAGTTATTACAGGGAGTGAAACCATAATTAATGAAGTTAATTCATTATTAAGACTTGTTGGTGAATTTAATGATTTTGCCAGGCTCCCGGAGAAGAGGGCGGACATGGCTTCTCTGAACAGTCTTGTTAAAAAGGCAGTCTCCCTTTTTGCTGTATATGAAAATATTTTCTTTGAAGTAAGTTGTGATCCGAATGTACCGGAAATCATGATAGACAAGGTGCTTATAAGGCAGGCCCTGAACAATCTTCTTGGAAATGCTGTTTTTGCCATGTCTGAATCGGGTATAATCAGGGTTTCTACTGAGTATGATGCAGATGAGTCGAATATTATTTTGCGGATAAGGGATAATGGTCCCGGTATAGAGACAGATCTGCTTGAAAAGATTTTTATTCCCGGATTTTCGCAGAAAAGTTCCGGGTCGGGATTAGGGCTTGCAATAGTTGAAAAAATTGTACTTGAGCACTTCGGGAAGATTACCTGTAACTCCATAAAAGGGGAGGGAGCAGAATTTGTGATAGTTTTCCCAGTAAAAACCGGAGAAGAATAATGGCAAGAATACTTATTGTTGATGATGAAGAAAATATAATTTCAACGATTACTCATGTGCTTCAGGATGAGGGGCATGTTGTTTTTTCTGCAAACAACGGCACAGATGGTTTGAATTTTTTAAGAAAAAATGAAGTCGAACTGGTTATTCTGGACGTGTGGCTTCCTGACATGGACGGGCTTGACCTGCTTGAGAAATTGAAAAGTTCAGGTATTGAAGCATCTGTTATTATGATAAGCGGTCACGGCTCAATCGATATTGCTGTACGGTCAACAAGGATAGGTGCCTTCGATTTTATCGAGAAACCCCCTTCACTTGATAGGCTTATAACATCGGTGAATAACGCCCTTGAACAGGTAAGGCTTAAAAAAGAGAATATTAAACTGAAAAAAATGTCTTTTGTTGATGATGAAATGGTTGGTGATTCTGCGGAAATAAAAGAGATCAAAGATGTAATTAAAAGAGCTGCAAAAACTAATGCCAGGGTTTTTATTACAGGGGAGAATGGGACAGGGAAAGAGCTTGTTGCAAAGGCTATTTATCAGCTTTCCAACAGATCGGATAAACCTTTTGTAAAGGTTAACTGTGCTGCTATCCCGGGGGAACTGATTGAGAGTGAACTTTTCGGCCATGAAAAAGGGGCATTTACAGGCGCTTTAAGCAGACGTATAGGGAAGTTTGAACAGGCTGACACGGGGACTCTCTTCCTTGATGAGATATGCGACATGAGCCTTTCTGCACAGGCTAAGGTGCTCAGGGTGCTGCAGGAGCAGCAGCTTGAGCGTGTGGGGGGGAATGAAACAGTTAATGTAGATGTGCGTGTTATTGCAGCCACCAATGTTGATGTAATGAAGGCTATTGAAGAGGGAAAATTCAGAGAGGACCTTTATTACAGGCTTAATGTTATCCCTGTCCATGTGCCGCGGCTGGCGGAAAGGAGCAGCGATCTTGAATTGCTTATCGGGTATTTTCTGCAGAAATTTGCAGGTGATCATGGAACAGGTGAAAAGATATTAAGTGCGGAGGCTATGGATTTCCTCAAGAAATATCCCTGGCCCGGAAATGTTCGTGAATTGAAAAATATAATGGAACGGGTTGTTATCATGGTTCCTGCGGAAATAATTGATCTTGATGATCTGACTAAAAACATAAGGCCCGATATCCGTACAGAAAATAATTCAGCTGCAAAATCATCTTTAAAAGATGCAAGAGATAATTTTGAAAGAGAGTATATAATCAAGACTCTTAAGAAAAATGAAAAGAATGTGTCCCATACTGCAAAAGATCTGGACATAGAGCGGACCAGTCTTCACAGAAAAATTAACCAGTATAAGATAGATTTAGACAGAATATGAAAAGCCTTATAAATGCAATTACCGGGAGCAGATCCTGGCGAGGCTCCCCCCCTCTTTATAAAACTGCGGAGGAACGGTTGTTTTTATACGGCTGGCTTAATACGGTTAAAATATCTGTACCTGAGATCAGTGATGAGTCTGTCATTACCTCGATAGAGAATTGCAATAAATGTAAAAATGTTAAAGAGAAGAAAAAAGGTTTTGGTACAGGAGCGAACCGTTTAATGGTTATTCTTAATGCTCCTCAGATGATGAATAGAATTGAGATGAATATACACAGGTCCGAATCGGTTGATCTGCTTAAAAAAATGCTGAAAGCAATCGGACTTGAGATTGCTGATAGTTATATCACCAATCTGATAAAATGTGAAAGTACTGACCCCTTTACCAAACCGAGCGATATGCTGAAAAACTGTCTGGAGATATTAAAGAAGGAAGTAAGTTTTTTTAATCCTGAAATAATTCTTGTTATGGGAGATCTCATTCCTCTCCAGAGTGTTGTAAAGGGGAGCAGCGGAATTACCTGGTTTAATACTGATCACCCTGTTTCCCTGATTAAAAATCCTGATCTTAAGAGACCCGCCTGGGAGACATTAAAGCTGGTGAAAAACAGATATGCGGAATTAAAGATATAATGGCGGATTCTGTTTCTTTTAAAGCAGCAGAGGTTTATGTCAATACCCCTGTTGACAGATCTTATACATACAGTATCCCTGCCGGTATGAATATTACTCCAGGTATTAGAGTAAAAATTAATTTTGCCGGGAGAAACAGTACCGGTTTTGTCACCTCGCTCCATAATGACCTCCCTGATAAGATTGAACTGAAAGATATTATTGAAGTTATTGATAAGGAACCTATTTTTGATAATCGTCTTGTTGATCTTGTAAAGTATACAGCCGGATCATACCTCTCTTCTGCAGGGGAGGCTTTCAGCAAAGCACTACCTGCAGGGATAAGCGCTTTAACAAGGAAACCGGTTAAAAGGAACCTGGTTTTCACAGGAGATAAAATAGAGCTTACACCTGAGCAGCAGTCTATTTATGATTCCATAATGAGAAGTGAAAAGAGGGCTCATCTGATTTTCGGTATTACAGGGAGCGGTAAAACAGAAATATACATGAAGCTGGCAGTTGACATGATCTCCAGGGGGAAATCAGTTATCTACATGGTTCCGGAAATTGGTCTGTCATCCCAGATTTTCCAGAGACTTTATGAGGTTTTCGGGGATCAGCTCATTTTGTATCATAGTCATTTAACAGCTAATGAGAGATATAAAAACTGGCTCAGCTTTTACAGGGGTGATGCCAGAATTGTAATAGGTACAAGATCATCGGTTTTTCTCCAATGCCCTGACCCGGGCCTTATTATTGTTGATGAAGAGCAGGATGCTTCCTACAAGGAGCACAGCACACCACGATATAATGCCCGGAGAGTCGCCTTCTACCGTGCAATAAAGGATGAGGCGGTTCTTGTGCTCGGTTCTGCCACGCCGTCAATTGAAACACTCTATGCCGCGGAAAGGGGGGGGATCGTTCTTCACAGGCTGGAGTCCCGTTACGGGAAAAGCTCCCTTCCGGAAATTGAAATTGTAAAAATGAAATCGGGGAAAGATGAAATATCCCCCAGGCTTAAACTGTTTACCCGGCAGGCTGTGCAGAAGGGGATGCAGGCGCTTTATCTTCTTAACAGGAGAGGGTTTTCTCCTGTTGTAATATGTGAGGATTGCGGTGCTGTTGTTGAATGTCCCCACTGCAGCATAGGGATGAATTACCATAAAAGCGGTGATCTGTTATGTCACTACTGCTCATATTCAATTCCTAAACCTGAGAAGTGCAGCAAGTGCTCATCCGGAGCGATTATTACCCTCGGGTCAGGAACTCAAAGGATAGAGGAAAAGATTCAGAAAGAGTTTCCCGATTACAGGATATTCCGTCTTGACCAGGACTCGGCAAAAAAGAAAAATGCAGTAAATGATCTGATAGATATGATGAAAGGGAGCGAGATCGACATCCTCCTGGGCACACAGATGATTTCCAAGGGATTTGATTTTAAGGGTGTTGTAGTATCAGGGATTATTATGGCGGATATCGGTTTGAATATGCCCGATTTCAGGGCTTCGGAAAAGATTTTTTCACTTCTGGTCCAGGTTGCGGGGAGATCGGGGAGAGGTGAGCATGGCGGGAGAGTTGTTATTCAGACACTTAATGAAAACCATTCAATTTTTGAATTTATTAGAAAACAGGATTACTGGAGTTTCTATAAGTCTGAGTTAAAGCTCAGGAAAGCTTTGAACTATCCTCCATTTTCCCGTCTGGCCAGGCTTGTGGCAAGGGGGAGTGACGAGGAGAAGGTAATTGAGACTGCTGAAAAAATAAGTGATGAGCTGGATACTATAATTGAACGTGAGGATCTTTCTGTGGAAAAGCTCGGGCCTGCCCAGGCACCACTTGCTAAAATCGGCGGTAATTACAGGCATCATATTATTCTAAAGGGCTCATCCCTTAAAGATATTACAGGGTTAATTAAAAAAGCGCTGGGCAGCATAAGACCAGGGAAGGTCTATATCGAAGTCGATATAGACCCGGTGGAGATGCTTTAGTTCTCAAGTTCCGAAAGTTCAATCTCCACTACCCGGTCAAGGAATTCTCTGGGGGGTACGCCTGTAATTTTTCTTCCGGAGATAAATATTGTGGGTGTTGCTTCAATCAGATGTTTTTCAGCAAGCTCAATATGGGCGTATATTTCTTTATCAAATTTTTCCGCATTAATTATACTTTTAAAATTTTTCTCATTCTCCCCCGATATTCTGAATTGTTTAACTGCAGATTCAAGAATGGCCAGGGCTTTTTCCTTATTGTAATCTCTGCTTATACTGCTGTAATCGGAAAAGTGTGAATAGAGATACTCCTCGAAAAAATTATTCGCCGCAGCCCCTGTTATTGCCTGTGAAGCGAGGCATGAATTTTCATAAACAGATGAATCCATGTAACTGTTGCATTTAGAATCAAGAGGGTAGTGGTAATAAATAATCTGCACCCTGTTTCTGTATTTTGAAAGGATAAATTTTTCATGCAGGTAGAATTTGTAGCATGCTGAGCATAAAAAATCTGAAAAAACATATATCTTTAATGGAGCACTGTCCGGGCCTATAGCCATGGAACTTGCGGGGAATTCTATTATTTCTGGTTTATCCTTATAAAAGTCATTTACCATCCCTGCAATCCTTGCGTCAAAAGAAGGATCCTGCCCTGATCTGACTTTAATAATATTTGAGCCTGCCAGAACCGAGAAAGAGAGGAAAAAGATAGTAATAAGGGATAGGGCTGTAACAGCTTTTTTATCGCTCTCCTGTGCAGGGAAAAATTCCTTAAGAGCTTTAATAACTTCATCCTTATTCGCGCTGTTTTTAAAATAGAAAAGTAGAAGAATAAAAATTGCCAGGTTTACAAGGTATGTGTAGATGCAGAGTGAGCAGATATTCTCAGTGTAAATCATGATTATTCCAAGGATAATATTTAAAATAAGCGCCATTGAAATAAGGGCTAAAATCAGAGCCGGAACAGATAAGAGATACCTGTCTCCGGCATAATCTGAAACCAGGATCATGAATGTAATGAGAAGATAAAAAAGAATACCAATTGAAGCTATAGGGATTCCTGCAATTTTGGAGTATGGTGAGCTCGACAGTGCCACACAGGTATTTATAATACCTTCGCCGCATTTAATGAGCCCAAGATCAGCTTCGGGATAATAGTGCTGGAAAAGAAGTATTGATGAGAGTATTGTACCAGCTAATGATAGTAAAAGGACTATATTAAGATATCTTCGCGCCATTTTATGCCTCTGTTTTTAGTTCAATTTTTTCGCCGCAGAGGAAGAGGGAGTATCTCCCGGGGGCGTCCTCTACAAGCCTCTCCATAATATGAAATGAAGGTGATCTTCTGAATTTAGCTGTAAGTCTTCCCGATTGTACACGGCAGTAAAGAGAATTATTTTCTTTAATAAAAAGAGTGGAGCAGTCGAGCATTTCACTTCCACCTGTTGACAGGTTTAGCTCGATTTCTTCGAAATCTCCGAAACCGGTAAATATTACCCCTGTGACAAAAACAGGAGCATCCTCCACAACAATAGGGTAGGTGTAATCACCATAGTGGATTACATGCTCACCTGCGGCGGTTATATTTACCGATTTGTTGAAAAAATCGATAATTCTTTCGTTGGTAAATTTTACACCGTTATGATGCCATATCCCCTCTTTATCAAGGAATATCTCATCAGCCAGCTCTCCTGAGTCGATAAGATTTTTTATAAAATCGGGGATTTCAGGATAAGTATTATTATTCATTTTTTCCCCTAAACCCGTACCATGGGATCTGTGAGCTTGCGGTGTTCCTCCAGGGCAAAGCGGTCGGTCATACCTGCGATAAAGTCGGTTACTGTCAGGAGGATATTGCCGTTTTTTTCGATATCATCCTGGTAGCGGTGCGGTAGGGTTTCAGGATGCTCTGTGTAGATTTTAAAAATATCATTGATCACTTTTTCCGATTTTAATGACATTCTTGCTACTTTATAATGCCTGTATAAATTCTGCCGGAGAAATTTTTTAAGCTCCTCATTCGCTTTCATTACTGGAGGGGAAAAAGCAGCGAGCTTCGCGCCGCACTCTTTTACATCCCTGTAGTTTCTAATTTTATTTTCACTTATTGAGTGAAAGGTATTGTTTATCAGATCTGTTACAAGGAGGTTTATTATTGTCCGGATAATCTCCCTTGCAGCCATTTTTTCCGAGGCAGGAAGCTTCCTTCCGTATTGTGCCATGGCCATGCCCCATATTTCAATACTGCAGACCTGGTCATAATCGAGAAGTCCGGAAGCGATTCCGTCATCAAGGTCATGATTATTATATGCGATTTCATCCGCGTAATCTATTATCTGCGCTTCAAGAGTGGGCTCCTCCTGAGGGAGAAAGTCTGATGATTCAGGGCGGTCATAGGTTCCTGAATGTTTAATAATCCCCTCCCTGGTTTCCCATGTGAGGTTAAGGCCGTCAAAGTCACTATATCTTTTTTCCAGAACTTCAACAACACGCAGGCTCTGCCTGTTATGTTCAAAACCGCCATTATCTGCAAGAAGTCTGTTCAGCTCCCTTTCCCCTACATGACCGAAGGGGGTGTGCCCCAGGTCGTGGGCAAGGGCAATACTTTCAGCGAGATCCTCGTTAAGGCCCATTGCCCTTGAGATTGCCCTTGCTATCTGGGCTACCTCCATTGTGTGGGTGAGTCTGGTGCGGAAGTGATCCCCTTCATGATTGATAAAAACCTGGGTTTTGTATTCAAGCCGCCGGAATGCCTTGCAGTGAATAATCCTCTCCCTGTCGCGCTGATATTCTGTTCTGTAGGAGTGGCTATCTTCTTTGAAGCTGCGTCCTCCGGTTTGCGATGACCGCGCCGCGTATGGGGCAAGCCGGTTCTCTTCAATTTCTTTTAATGAGTATATATTTGTTCTCATCTTCCTGTATTTGCCAGTTCGTTTTCGTATGCCTGTGCTGCTGTTTTTCTGTTTATGCGCAGCTCTTCGCTGGCGGGGTTTTCCTCTACCCCCCTTGAGAATGCTTCAATCGCTTTTTTAAACTCTTTCTGCTGATAATAGCTTTTACCAATGTTGTTATATGATTCAGCAATTATTGTCGAATCTCTTGTGGCTCTGATTACCTGGTAAAATGTATCAATAGCCTTATCATGCATCTCTTTTTTTGCGTAAATTATCCCCATGGCCAGAAGAGCGTCAGGGTTTGACGGTTCCATTATCAGGGCTTTCCTCAGTATCTCCATGGAATTGTTAAGACTCGCCTCACTTGTGTCTTCAATCGAGGAGATCATTGCCATGTTTATATAGGCCTTGCGGGCCATGTCATTTGAAGGGTCAATTTCTGTTACCCGTTTATATGCTTTATTGGCGTCACGGTAGTTTTTCTGCCTGTGGTAAATTGCTGCTGTTTTGAATGCAGCTTCCTGGTTGTCGGGCCACCTGTAGAGGATTTCCTGATATTCTTTTTCAGCCAGGTCCGGATAACCCCTTTCATTATAATAATCAGCAATGGCAATGCGAGGCTTTATATTGCCAGGGTTAAGTTCTGCTGATTTATTCCAGGCATTAATTGCCAGTGCCGGTTTATCTCCATGTTTATAGGCAATGCCCATATTATAATAAGCCAGGTCATCATTGCTTTTAATTGCAAGAGCAGATTCATAAGCCTTAACAGCATCATCGTGTTTAAGCGCGTCATCAAGGATATTCCCCATGTTCAGGTAGGCAATCCGCGCGTTTTCAGTTGCAGGTTCCAGGTTTACCACCTTGCTGTAGGCGTCATAGGCTCTGTCAAGATCGCCTTTTTTGTAGTGTATTTCACCTATCCTTGAGAGAATCTTTACATCGCGGTTTCTGCTCTCCAGTACCTTGCTGAAAGAACGGAGGCTGCTGTCATATTCATTAAGCGCAAAGTAGGAATCTCCAATCCTTTCAAGGATATCAGGATCACCCCTGCTCAGTTTTTCCGATTCCATAAGTTCTTTTAAAGCTTCGCTGTTTTTGTTCTGCCTCAGGTAGGCCAGAGCAAGGTTGTAGCGTGCTGATGGTTCGCCGGGCCTTAGAGCAACAGCCTGTTTAAGGTATTTCTCCGCAAGAGGGAAGTTGCTGTTCTCCAGAAACTCAGCTCCAAGGCGCGAGTAGGATTTATATGCCACTTCACCAATACTGTCCGCTTCTGCGGCTTTTTTCAGATATTCAAGGCCTGGGAAGTAGTCCCCTTTTTTAAGGAGAGCTGCAGCCATATTGTAGAGGAGAGCCGGGTTGTTTTTATCAATATTGAGCGCCAGGTCATAGTATTTAACCGCTTCGTTATAATTTCCCTGCTCAAAATGGATGTTACCGAGAAGGAGGAGAGGGTTGATGCTCTCCGGTGCAAGCTCATGGCTCGACTCGGCGTTTTTAATAGCACCAGGGTAATTCTTCATGTTCCTGTAGGTTCTGGCAATGCTGAGGAATATGTCGGGATTTTTTCTGTCGTAGTTTAAAGCCCTTTGAAAATACTCAATTGCACTTTTGTAGTCTCCGGTGCTGTCTGCAATCATGCCAAGGTAAAGAAGTGCAATCCCCTTGTCCCTGTCGGATGCTGCAGATTCAACAACAGAGGTAAAGCCTGTAATGGCTTTTGCCCTGTAGCCCCCTCTGTAGTCCTCAATTGCTTTTTTTAAATCGGCATTTTCTGTTTCAGCAGGCTTTATTACACCGGTGTCAGTTACAATTTCTGTCTCTGATGTTTCGGGCCCGGCTGTTTTTGAAAGAAAAGAACCGGGCTTGTCAAAAATATAATTTGTCAGGACAAGAATTCCCGCTATAGAAAGAGCGGCAAGAGAGAGAGCCAGGATAAGCTTCCCCTGCGATCCGGGGAGAGGCTCTTTTCTGATCATTTCAATTCCGCTGATCCTGTTGTGTTCAATATTTTCATTTATTGAAGCCGGATCCTGGTCTCTTCTTCTCATTTTCACGGATTATATCAATCCTCTCTGAGCTTAAATTTCTTTACAGAATCAAGTATACCGTTAATAAACTGTCCGGAATTCTCCCCTCCAAAGGTTTTACCCAGCTCAATACTTTCATCAATGGTTACCACTGCGGGTATGTCCTTCATGAAAAGCATTTCAAAGATTGCAAGCCTCAGTATGGATCTGTCAATAACAGTAAGTCTTTCCGGGGTCCAGTTTCTGGAATATTCCCTTATAACTTCATCAATCGCATCAAGATTGGAAATAGTGCCTTCAATCAGAGTAAAAGTAAAATCCTTTGCCTCGTCTTCCATGGGGTCGTCAAGCCAGTCGAATTTTTTAATTTCATCTAAAGCAGCTTTCCCCACATCGAACATGTAAAGCCCCTGGAGGGCATATTCCCTTGCCTTATGTCTTTGTCCCATCAGCTGATCTGCTTATAAAGATTGGCCATTTCTATGGCAGCCATTGCAGCATCAAATCCTTTGTTCCCTGCTTTTGTACCGGCCCTTTCCACTGCCTGCTCAATTGTGTCTGTTGTTAATACTCCGAAAATAACCGGCATGCTGCTTTTAAGGCTTAACTGTCCCACCCCTTTTGTCACTTCAGCTGAAACATAATCGAAGTGCGGTGTTGCGCCCCTTATAACAGTTCCGAGGCAGATGATTGCATCATACTTTTTCGATTCAGCCAGCTTCGAAGCTACTGCAGGAATTTCAAAAGCGCCAGGCACCCATGCCACGGTAATATTGTTCTCGTCAGCATCGTTTCTTTTTAAGCAGTCAACAGCTCCGCCGAGAAGCTTGTTTGTGATAAATTCATTGAACCGGGATACAATTATTGCGAACTTTAATCCGTTGGCGTCAAATTTTCCTTCTATTACTTTCATTATTTTTACCTTATTTTAAGTTGCTGATTATCTCATAAAAATACTCATTTAGCTTGAGTATAATATAGAAAATTATAACATAGAATTTGTTGAAAATATGTCTGTAGTCAAGCCTTTTTTATGGAAGATAGAGCTGTATCAGGGGGGTGTCTTACAAGTCGAATTTACCTGTATTTGTCATTCCGGTTTTGCAGCTTCCGTTTATGCAAATACCGGAATCTCCTGATTGGATCGCTGTAGGAGATACCGGCATTTCGCTTTGCTACAGCCGGTATGACAAAACATTACTTTTGGGACAGCCCCGTTTGATGATTATTTTATTATTTGCCGCCCGACATTGCTGCCTGCACCATCTGAAGAACACCCTTTACCTGGGGATTTTCAATACATTCACAGAGCGGGTCCTGCCAGTTTTCATTGTCCAGTCTGTTTCTCAGAGATGTTGCTGCAGGGAGTCTTATCCCTCGTTTCAGGTTGATAAATGCTCTTCCGGGCTGATCGATCCAGAAACATATTTTCTCTTTTGCTTTTTCAATAAGTTTATCCGCATCAGCAAGTTCGTCAATATAGCCTTTAGCAAGGCCATCATGGAAGCTGAACCTTTCACCATTATACATAACATCACGAAGATCTCTATCGCTGTTAAGGCCGAATCTTACAAGCTCCATTTCAGCAATTGTAAGTCCCAGTCCGATTTTAATTTCTGTCATCCCCATTTTAGGTTTCGGGTGATCAACAGCAATACGGTAGTCGCATCCCATTGCCATGATAAAGCCCCCTGCAGTACAGTGGCCGTTTATCGCTGCAATTACAGGTTTTGAACATGTGAAGATTTCGTAAAGCATCTCCTCTTCAACATTAAAGAAATTGAGGATATCCTCGCGACCTTTAAATGCTAGAAAAGTGGGGAGGTCAAATCCTGATGAAAAGAATCTCCCTTCACCTGTAAAAATAAGACCTTTCAGTGAATCATCTTCATTTACTTTTTTTATAGCCTCTCTTACAAGGTTGAGTGTTTCAAATGTAATAGAATTTGTGGGTGGATTATCCATTTTTGCGATAAGTATGTTGTCTTCAATAATCTGTTTAACCATTGCGCTGCTCCTGAATTTATTATTATTTTAAGTTTTTTAAAAGGAATCCGGCTTTTATCATTTTAATGATTAGTCTTTTTTTTAGACAAGAAAAAAACCGCTTTCCCCTGGAAATTGTTATTTTTGAAGGTAAAATTTTCACGGAATATGTTTCAAGGAGCAGATTCTTTTGAAATAAATTTATGAAAGAGCATCCGTCAAAAGATAGAAGCTATTATCTTGCTGGTAAAATCTGCTTTCACTTGACATTTATTACCTGATGATCTAATTTATTTAATTATTATAATTAGGAGGATTATTATGCCGCAGATGATTCTTGACATACCTGAAAAGCTGGATCAGCGTCTTGATCAGATAATAAAAAATGGCTGGGCAGGCAGCAAGCAGGAAATTCTCAATGAAGCTTTAAAACGTTATCTTGATTCTCATAAAGATGAAATAATTGAGGAGCAGATACTCAGCGATGTTGAATGGGGTTTGTCTCATTGAAAATTGGAATTAACGCGATATTTGATTCAGGGCCGATAATTCATTTAGCTGAACTGGGGATTCTCTCCCTTGTTGGTATCTTTAATACGCTTGAAACAACTGATGTAGTAATTGATGAAACATTAAAATACATTAGTGCAGAAGATATGAATTATCTCATGAATTCTGCCAAAATTCATATCCACGAAGAAAAAAACAAATCTGAAAAACTCCGGGCATTGTCAAAAATATACTCCCTTGATTTCGGTGAAATAACCGCTTTGACAGTCTGCTGTATGAAACTGGAAGATAATGAGCTTGTATTTTTTTCAGATGATTCAGCTGCGCGTATGGCTTCAGAAGCTTTAGGGATTACTTCAATAGGAACTATCGGTATAATCATAAAATCCGCATCGATCGGGAAAATCAGTAAGGGAAAAGCTATTGAAATAATAGAATCGATAAATTCAGGTTCAACTCTATATGTCAAAAGTTCTCTGGTCCAGACTATAGTTGAAAGGCTGCGAAATGAATGGGGTATTCCTGAATAATAAGCCGTTGAAGCACATTGCAATGCGTTTTTACATTTTATTCAAGTCCATTCGTGGTTTTAAAAAAATATTCATTGTTCCCGGCATAAACAAATGGCATAAGAAAGTTGAAATAACTGTTTTTCTGAAAGTTTGAAAAAACTGCCGGCATGCCTGGATTTAAAAACTTTTCAGCACTTCTTTAATTCTGCCGCTTTCAACTGCTTCAAAAAATTCCTCCCCGCATTTCCGGCTTTCTTTTATGGCATAATTCCAGTTTTTAAGACGCTCTTTGTCATTTCCGAAAAATGTTTTAAAATCCTTCCTGTCCGGAATCCGGCTGCCCGGGAGTTTCCGGATAAATTCCCGTGAGGGACATACCATGACAGTATTTGTAAAATTTTCCGGGTCGGGCTTTCTCCATTTCATCGCCTTGTCAAACCATCCTGGTGTAATTCTGCTGAAAAAATGGGGGAAGAGTACAAGGCCGTCTTTTACGCCGAAATCGATGTCCATGTGGTAATCGGTTACACCCCCGTCTCTGTATGTACCTGCCGGAGCACCTTTAATATTGCGCACTCCATCCATGGCAAAGGGGATAGCCCCTGATGCAAGAACAGCGCTTCTCAGGTTTTCCGGTGTAAGTGGTATCCTTAACTCCGGCTTTTTGAAATGCCCCAGAAAGGGGGGCTCCTCACGTGTGTCAGTAAAAATAGCACGCTCATATAGTTTCAGCAGGGCGTTTCTGCTTATACAGTTAACTGCCACAGCATTTAAAAGAAAAAGTGGGAGGAGCCAGCTATTATCTGAAGCGCTTATGCCGTCACATTTTGCAGCAATAATATTAAGGTGCATATACGATTTATTGAGAATATAATCCGCCCCCTTTTTATCAAGGTAATCATCGATTATCCGTTCACTGTCTGCTGAAACATCTCTCCGTGACGGTTTTTCCCTATAGCTCTGCTTCAGGTACGATTCGGTGAGCTTTTCCAGTGACTTAAGGGGATTTTCCTGTGCAAGGGCTGTGCCTCTGAAAGCACCGATGGATGAGCCGATATAGAAAAGCTTTTCTTTTCTGTTTTTAAACATTTCTCCGAAAATAACCTGGTCAAGGCCGTTGAGAATAAGAAATTTAGGCCCCCCTGCAGATCCTGCCATTGCTTTTACATCTTCAGCCTTAAATCCTCTGTCGAGTATTATATTCCGGGCATTTTCCCCCGCATAAATTTCAATATTGTTGAACATGACATTCTCCGTTTATGATTTTGATCGATTTAAGTTTAGCAGTGAATCTGATTAAATGAATAAATACAAGCAACTTATTTTAATGAGAAGGGGGCTATGAGTGATCACTTTATAAGGTGAAGAGGATATCTGTTTATTTGAAGAGGATATTAAGCAGTTTTAAATTCTTCATATACCAGTTTCTTCAGGGAACCGCTGCTTTTGGCGTGTTCAATTGTCATGCTTATAAGGTTTCCCTTTGCATCAAGGTCAATATAGATGTTTTCTGATATTACCTTTGTTTCTGAAATTGGATTTTTCAGGAATTCAATTAAGGCTGTGTCTGTATCTTCAAAGTATTTAATGTTCATTTTCCTGTCCTTTAAAACTTCTGTCAAAAAAAGCATTATGTATGGTTTCATTATCTTCAAGAACTATTACTCTGAGAAATTTCTCTTCAGAATCTATCCATGCCCACCTTTTAATTCTGCCATCTGACTGACATTGTTCATATTCTGGTGAATAAAAAACCTTCTCTATCCACTCCATTTTAATTGCTGCACGGTCGGGTCTATTTCTTGTATGCTTAAAATACTCAGTAAATTTCATTTAACCCGGATTTTTAATGCCCTATTTTAAATTTTTTAAGCATACACAACTATTACTTGAGTATATTGAAAAAAATGTTTTATGTCAATGAGTTTTCATTTAAATGCGGGCTATGAATCCCGCAAAAAGCGTTATTTCTAAAAAAATCTTGACATTCACCGGTGTGTAAAAATATTTAGTTTACCCTTATAAGCAGGGGCGATTAGCTCAGATGGTTAGAGTGCCTGCTCGACACGCAGGAGGTCACTGGTTCGATTCCAGTATCGCCCAAAAATTTCTTCGCCTTTTTTCATCGTAAGGCTTTCTTCTTAATAAAAAAGGCAACAATTCAATGCTGGAGAACTGATTTGAGTAATGTAATAACAATAACACTCCCTGACATGAGTACAAAAGAGGCCCCCTCAGGATCAACTGTTTATGATATAACAGGGCTTATCGGTAAAGGGCTTCAGAAATCAGCCCTTGCTGCTGAAGTTGACGGCACAATTGTGGGGCTCGACTTCAAGGTGGAAAATAACTGCAGTTTCAATGTTTTTACCTTCACCTCGGAAAAGGGGAAGAGTGTTTTCTGGCACTCTGCTTCGCATTTAATGGCTCAGGCTGTTAAGAGGCTTTATCCTGATGCTGTTTTTGCAATAGGCCCTTCGATAGAAAACGGATTCTACTACGATATAGATATGTCTAAAACCCTTACTCCTGATGATCTTACTGCAATTGAAGCGGAGATGGAGAAGATAGTTGAAGAGAAGCTCGATATAACCGGAGAGATCCTATCAAAAGAGGATGCCATATCACTCTTTTCCGGCATGGGTGAAAAATATAAGGTGGAGATGCTTCAGGAGCTTGACGCTGAAACTGTTTCGGTATACAGGCAGGGTGAGTTCGTGGACATGTGCCGCGGTCCCCATCTTACAAATACATCTGCTATTAAAGCTTTAAAACTCCTTTCTGTGGCAGGCGCCTACTGGAGAGGGGATGAAAAGAATAAAATGCTTCAGCGTATATACGGCATTGCATTCCCGGACAAAAAGGATCTGAACAAACATCTGGAATTTCTGGAAGAGGTAAAGAAGAGGGACCATCGTAAGCTTGGCAGGGAACTTGATCTTTACAGCACCCATGATGATGCAGGGAGCGGGCTTGTTTACTGGCACCCCAAGGGTGGAAGATTGAGAACCATTCTTGAAGAGTGGTGGAGACAGGAGCATTTTAAATACGGATATGATATACTCTATTCACCCCATATCGGCAGAGCTACTCTCTGGGAAACATCAGGGCATCTCGGCTTTTATGGTGACAACATGTATGCTCCAATGGAAATTGACGGCAATGATTACTATATAAAGCCTATGAATTGCCCCTTTCATATAAAAATGTATCAGGCAAATATGCATTCCTACAGGGATCTCCCTCTCCGCTGGGCTGAGCTGGGTACTGTTTACAGGTATGAAAAATCGGGGGTTCTTCACGGCCTTTTAAGGGTTAGGGGCTTTACCCAGGATGACGCGCATATTTTCTGCACCCCGGCACAGATTGAAGATGAGATAAGGGAAGTTCTGAGATTTTCACTGAGAATGTGGAAGACTTTGGGATTTACAGATATAAAGGCCTATCTGGCCACTAAGCCTGAAAAAAGTGTGGGTGAAACTGAGCGCTGGGAAACAGCCCAGGCTTCACTGAGAAAAGCAATTGAAGCAGAAAACCTTCAGGTTGAGCTTGATGAAGGGGGGGGCGCTTTTTACGGTCCCAAGATAGACTTAAAGATTAAGGATGCACTTGGACGTGAATGGCAGATGACTACCATTCAGTTCGATTTTAATCTCCCTGAGCGCTTTGATATGTATTTTATCGGAGAGGATGGGCAGAGGCACAGGCCTTATATGGTTCACAGAGCCCTTCTCGGTTCAATTGAACGTTTTGTGGGGATACTGATTGAGCATTATGGCGGGAAATTCCCTGCCTGGTTTACTCCGGTTCAGGTTGTTCTGGTAAATGTTTCAGAAGATCAGGTTGATACTGTTAAAAATATTAAATCTGCCATGGTTGCAAAGGGATTCAGGCCTGAAATCGATTTGAGGAATGAATCTATGGGATATAAAATCAGGGAAGCTGTTTCAACAAAAGTTCCGTATATCGGGGTAATAGGGAAAAGCGAAGCTGAAAATGGAACAATATCTGTAAGAAAGAGAGGGGAGAAGGATTCTGTCAGTATGCCCCTTGATGATTTTTACAATATGCTGCAAGGGGATGTTGACAATAAAATTTAATTAGATATGGCAGAGGCTGCTGTTTAATTCCTGAATTACCGGAATAATCCCTCTAAAACGCCTTTTTGTGAAAAATTTTATCACCCGGCTGATAAAAAGCAGTTAAAGAATGAATTTTTGTTGATTAAAATGACTATCCTGATTCATTCTGACTTTATAAATATTATTCGGGGGTAAAATAATTTTGGTGATTAAAGGCAGAAGCTTCGGCAGGGACAAAAATGAGAAACAGGACAAAACCAGAATAAATGAGGATATCACATCTGAAACTGTCAGGCTTGTTGGCGAAAGTGGAGAACCTGTAATAGTTTCTACAACTGAGGCGCTTGGGCTTGCACGTGAAAAAGAACTGGACCTTGTTGAAGTATCGGCAAATCAGGATCCGCCGGTTGTAAAAATTATTGACTATAGTAAGTACAAATTTGACCTGATAAAGAAAGCAAAAGAGGCCAAAAAGAAGCAGAAGGTCATTCATGTAAAAGAGATTAAAATGAGACCGGCCATTGATGATAATGATTTTACTCATAAAGTAAACAGAGCAAAGGAGTTTCTTGACAAAGGTGATAAGGTAAAGTTTACCCTTATGTTTAGAGGCCGTGAAATGGTTCACCCTGAGCTCGGTTTTAAGGTTATGACAAAGATTCAGGAAGTGCTTCAGGAAGTTGCTGTTGTGGAAAAAAAACCTTCTCAGGAGGGGCGAAATATAACAATGTTTATGACTCCGGCTGCTGCACCTGTTAAGAAGAGTTAATATATAGTGGTTTACTCGAAATTTGAAATTGAATAACTGAGGGGTAGGGATATGCCTAAAATGAAATCAAACAGCGGGGCCAAGAAAAGGTTCAGCTTAACAAAAACCGGAAAAATCAAAAGAGCGAAGGCTTACATGAGTCATATGCTTGAGAAAAAATCCTCCAAGCGTAAAAGAAAGCTTAGAATTTCCGGGTTAACATCTATTGCAGAGGCAACAAAAGTAAAAAGAATGATCCCATATCTTTAGTTTTTATCGGGATTATCATAATATTTAAAAAATTGTAATTAAAAGAGAAAGAGGAAAAAAATGGCTAGAGCTACTACTGGTCGTGTTCACCAGAAAAGAAGAAGAAGGGTACTGAAAGATGCTAAAGGCTTTAGAGGAGCCAGAAGTAAACTTTTCAGAACTGCTAAAGATGCCAGAAGAAGGGCTCTTCAGAACTCATATAAGCACAGGAGAATGAAGAAGCGTGATTTCAGGTCACTATGGATAATGAGAATCAATGCGGCATCAAGAGCATGCGGTGTTTCATACAGCAGATTGATAGGTATGCTGAAAATCGGTAAAGTTGATATTAACAGAAAGATGCTTGCTGAAATGGCAGTAACTGATATGAACGCCTTTAGAAAACTTGTTGAAAAGGTTAACGATAAGGCCGCATAAATCCGTAAACCGGAATTTTCAATGTCAGGAATAATTAATAAAAAGATCAGCATCATTTTCATGGTGCTGATCTTTTTTCCGTTTATAGCCCGGGCTCTCCCTCTTACAAAAACTTTTTACGCTGCAGATGAAAATCTTCTCGATATGTCCATATACCAGGAAATAATTCATGGACATGATCTTTTCAGAAAGGATGTTTTTTCTATGGAGATCGGTTTTTATGGAGGGGTGAGCGCTGATGTGAGGTTTGAACTTCTCCATGATCCGGGACTCCCCGGGAGCGGGAACAGGGGGGGGGATACTTTCGTCGGTTTTTCTATCCCGGCGGGGGAATTTTTAAATAAGAGACTGACTTTCTTTTACTATAACAGGTTCCGCATACCTACTGGTGAAGACCCCTATGAGCAGCCTGAGTGGAGAAACATCTCCCTTGGAAGGCATGAGCTTTTAACAGGGCCTGGTGCATCTTTGAAGATGCGCAAAGATATGCTTTTTTCCGCCAACATTTTTTATACCTTTCGGGATGAGCAGAATGAAAGTATGTATAGCAGCCTGAACTTTAAATTAACAGAAAAAGAAGCCTGGAAAACCCTCTTCGGCCTTTGCCCCTTTGCCGGGGATTCATTTTTTGACAAGAGCAGGCTGAGGAATGATTATATATCATCTTCTGTTTCTGTAATATATTCCGGGTATTATCCTGTTATAGTTTTTTCTGAGCTATATTATTCCCGCAGGCCCGGGGGAGGGGGTGAGGGGCTCCCCATTGAGGGTGACGGTGTTAATCCGCTCCTTGTTTCAGCAGGGGTTAAGTATTTCCCCGGCAGCACTGTTTTTATTCAGGGTTCCTGTACTTTGCATCCTCTCCGGACAAGGGGATATATTAAAGAGGTATGGAGTCTTGGAGCGAATATTTTTTTCTGATTTATCATTTTCCCCTTTATGCTTGACGTATCCGAAAGTGTGGGTATATTTAGATTATAATCGGTATAGGCTTTAAATGAAATTATTAGTTTCCATCTACCGGAGTCAGCCCCCTGTCCCCCAGAGGGGGCACGTAGTAAGGAAACTTGAGTAAGTTGATGAATCAAAATATTCAAATACACGTTTATATTGTTGAGCTGTACAAGATTTACGCAACAATTATGAAGGAATCAGGAAAAAAAGGAGGTCATTCTTCCAATTGAAATAGTTTGAGGAATGAAAAAATTAAATTATCAGAGTGATATTGGATAACTCGTGCCCCCTATGGGGGACAGAGAGAAAAGTTTTGTGCTGATTCACTTTTCTTCAATATTACTGAAAGAGATAAAGATACTAATGATATCTTTTCTTTTTGCCGAATTAATAATTGTATTCTTGTTTTTTCTATTCAGTTAATATATCTTAATTGAGGATAACCCGGAGGTAATATATATGATAACAATGCAGCAGCTTGAAGAACTTGAGAGTAGGGTAATAAAAGCACTACATCTTATAGGGGAACTGCGGACAGAAAATTCTCAGCTTGAAGGTGAAAATGAAACTCTGAAAAGTGACGTTGAAGAGGTTAAGCTCTCACTTGAGGAGAAAGAACATGAGATTGAAAAAGTAAAGAAAGAACTTGAAGATACTGCCAAAGAACTTAAGGATCTAAAGGATAAAGAGGATATCCTTGAAAAGAAGATTATTGGTCTTCTTGGCAAACTTGATGTGCTTCAGCCTGGAAGTAATATCCCTATGGGGAGCTATGCTCCTTCTGCTGCAGCATCAGATCCATCTGTTTATAGCGCAAAAGATGAAAAGAAGCCTCTTAGAGCCTCCGACGAGGAGGAGGTTGTCATTGAGTCTGACGATGATGCTATTATAATCGATGATAAAACAGAAGAGGGATTTGAATCTGATGATCTGAATGTAGAGATTGTTGATTCAGATGAGTCGATTTCTGAGTCTGGCGATGATGAAATAATTATCATTGATGATGAATCGGATATTGACAGGAGCGAATCTCTTTCTGATGATTCTGATATTTTTGCTGATGATGATTTCTCCGGAGAGGGTGCTGGAGAATCGGTATCGGGTGATGAAGATATTATACTTCTCGATGATGAAGATGAAATAATAATTGAAGATTTTGACGAAGATGAGATAATTATAGAAGATGAGAGTCCCGATTCCCCTAAACGGGATGATGATGATGAGTTCATAATTATTGAAGAAGACGATAAATAATTTCAGGGTGCGGCCATGGAAAGCGGGAAAGTTAAGGTAAATATTTACGGGCAGACCTATAATATCAGGGGTGATGCTCCTCCTGAATATATACTTGAGCTTGCTGAATATGTTAACGGTAAAATGGAGGAGGTGTCTCGCAATGTCACCATCTCAAATTCCCTTCAGATTGCTATACTGGTGGCGCTTAATATTGCAGATGAGTATTATCAGCTAAAAAAGCTGAATGTGGGGATAGAAGGTGTAATTGAGGAAAAGACAAGGGAGATTATTTCTATGCTTGATGAGGGCCTTATAGGCGATATTTTCCCCGGTGTGGATACTGTTCATTCCTGATTACTTTCTGTGATAACCTGTTTCCCGATCTTTTTTATCCCATAAAGCCGGCTAAATACCGGCTTTCTTATTTCCCGGATTAATTTGCGGCCGCCCTTAAATCAGCTCCGGGGTACTCTGCCGCTGAGTCGGGTCCTTCCAAAGGGGTATTTTTTTAAGGATCAGGTATAATTCAGGAGTAAAATGTCTGGAAACTGGTGAAAGGTTCTGAAATTATATCTTATTTTTGCATAAAAAGTAGTTGCAAGTATTATGTTTTAATTGAATTATTATGTTAGTAAAATATATTTAAACAGATAGAGAGGTCCATCCTCTTTAGTGGCAAATGTAAAAAAACAGGTATGATAAATGGATCTAAATAAACTACTGGTTAATTCAAAGAAAATTCTTGATGCTGATAATAAGCCCGACTCACCTGAAGAGCTCCATGATGGTAAATTTGTACAGCTTGTCAGTTTTATGCTTGATGATGTTGAGTATGGTATTGATATATTGAGTGTTCATGAAATCCTCAGATTTCCGGAAATGACCCGTCTCCCCAATACCCCCCCCTTTATAAAAGGGGTTATTAATCTGAGAGGGAATGTTATCCCTGTTGTGGATATGAGGATCAGGTTCGGATTCCCTGAGGGGGGAATTACTGATCTAACAAGAATTATTGTAGTTGAGACCGGAGGGAAGCAGGTTGGGATTCTTGTTGACAATGTTTACCAGGTGGTTCGGCTCCCTGTAGCCAGCATTGACCCGCCATCGGAACTGATAACCGGAATTTCTGAAGATTTTATTTCCGGGATCGGCCGTTTGAGAGACAGGCTTATTGTATTGTTAAATATGACTCAAATAATCTTTCTTGAAGAGAGCGAAGATAAAGGTTTTTCTGCGTAAGACAATTAATCGATAATGGAGTAAATTATGTCTTTTTCCCTTGGTGAATATCAGGATATATTTTTAGAAGAGGCTGATGAACTGCTTCAGGAGCTAAATCAGAATCTTCTTGAACTGGAAAAAAATCCGGAAAATGATGAAATAATAAATAATATTTTCAGGGCAGCCCATTCTCTGAAAAGTTCAGCTGCTTTTGTGGGGTTGAATGATTTGAGTGATCTTGCTCATAAGATGGAGAACCTGCTTCAGGGGATAAGAGATAAGACAAATAACATAACACCGGAAGTAGTGGATGTTATCTTTAAATGTTTTGATCAGATAAGCGGAATTATTGAGAAAATCTCTTCAGGCCGGGCGCCGGATCAGGATCTGAAGCCTTTAATCGAAAGAATCAATGTGGTTACTGATAATTCTAAAATTTCTAAAATTGGTAAGCCGGCTAAAGCAGCTCAGAGTATTCCTCAAACTGCAGATAAACCGGTTCCTGCCGGGGTTAAACTCAGTTTTACCCGGGAGGAGAGTTCACTTATCCGGGGATCTCTGGCAGAAGGGGCGGATTGTTTTGAGATTACTGTAACCATGGAAGCTGGAGCTTTAATGAAGTGGGTGAAGGCTCAGCTCATTACCACAAATCTTGAAAAAGAGGGGACCCTTGTAAAGGTTATTCCCGGCGTTGATGATATGATTGCAGATGAATCAATATCGAGCTGTAAAATTGTTCTTCTGACCTTTAGTGATGTTTCAGCTGTTGAAAAAGGTTGTAATGTTGACCAGATTGAGAAGATTGAGATAAGGCAGATTTCTGTTGTTCAGCAGAACGGGAAGCATGTCCTTAAAATAGGTAAAGTTATCGGCGGACACAGTACAGGATCACCGGAATTTGCTTCAGTTGCCGGAGGTGATTTAGCTTTTGAGGATCTTCCATCCGACGAGGGGGAGGATGATTCCCCGGATGATGAGGAAGCATTAATGGCTGAGATGACAGATGATGGGCTGCCGCAAATATTTGACAGACGCCAGCAGAATGAGCCTGTTCAGAATGACAGAAGAAGGGGGACTGTTTTAAAGACAGTTAAAGTTTCTATTGATAAGCTCGATCTCCTTCTGAATAATGTTGGTGAGCTGGTAATTGCAAATTCCGGTTTTTACAGGCTTTATGAAGAGATGAGAAAGCATGCTGAACTGAAATCTGTTGCAGCAGAATTTAAAAACCGTATGGAGCAGATGTCCAGGATTGCAAAGGACCTGCAAACCGGGATTATGAAAACCAGGATGGTTCCTGTGGGGCAGGTTTTCAGCCGTTTTAACAGGCTTGTCCGTGATCTTGCTAAAGAGCATAATAAAAGAGTTGAACTTGTTATAAAAGGTGAAGAGACAGAGCTTGATAAAAAGGTCATAGATGTTATAGGGGAGCCTCTGCTCCATCTTATCCGGAACGCCGTTGATCATGGGATTGAAACCCGTGAGGAGAGGGGCAGACTCGGTAAAAGTGAAGTTGCCACAATTACCCTCAATGCCTATCAGGGGGGGAATCAGATATTTGTTGAAATAAGTGATGACGGACGGGGACTTGACCTTGATGCGATAAAGGAAAAGGTTATTGAGAGAAAGATGGGTACAGCTGAGATGCTTGCCAATATGGATGATCAGGATATATATAATTTTATTTTTACACCCGGTTTTTCCACTGCCAGAAAGATTACAGATATTTCAGGCAGGGGAGTGGGGATGAATGTTGTTAAGGAGACTGTTAATGAGCTTAACGGCAATGTTGCTATTGAAACAGAACGGAGTATGGGTACACGATTTGTTCTAACCTTCCCTCTTACACTGGCGATTATTCCGGCAATTATGGTAAAGGTGAGACAGGAGGTTTATGCAATTCCTCTTTCAGATGTTATTGAAACAATTAAAATTTCACTCCCTGATATTGCTACAATAGAAGGGCATGAAGTTATAAATCTTCGAGGTGAAATTCTTTCTCTATTAAGGCTTAATGAGTTTGTTCATTTAAAAAGCTCTATAGGCAAAAACCAGAAAATTCCGGTAGTTGTTGTAGGGTTTGGGAACAGGAAAATAGGTCTCATTGTTGATTCCCTTGAAGGGAAGATGGAGATTGTAATTAAATCCCTTGAACAGAATTATAAAAATGTTGAGGGTCTTGCAGGCGCTTCAATTTTAGGGGATGGAAGTATCTGTCTTATTCTTGATATTCAGACAATGATTAATAAAGTAATTGTTCAGCAGGAGAAGCTTACCCAGGAGGAGAAGCAGCAGATATTCCGTTCAAGAACAGTGGATTATGATGATGAATCTGCTGAAGTAGTTTCATCTCCTGCCCCGGAAATTCCATCACCTGAGGTGATAGAGAAGAATGAATCAGTGCTGGAGCGGGCTGCAGAAGAGGTGAACTCTTCACAGGAGAAGAAGTCAGTTTCAGGTAAGCCTAACTATATTTCAGACGTAATTCTGTTTGATGATGAACCTGCTGTTGAAAAACCGGTTCCTCATGTTTCTGCAGATGCAGAGAAAATAGCTTCCGGGGGTGCCTCTGGTGTATCCAGAGAAGAGATGCCCTCTTCTGAAGATGAAATAGTAAAAATTTCCGGGGATGAGATAAGCCCTACCGGTACTGATGATATTGATATTGATGAGAAGGTTCATGCTGCCCTTGCAGAGTTCAAAGATGAACTGAGGCAGAATATTACATCTGTAGTTCATAGCGGAAGTCCCGACGGCCATATGGAGAGCGAACTGGATATAACCAAAGAAGAGATAAGTGAGTTTAATCTCATTTCAAATATGGGTGCTGCTACTGCTGCTGAGTCTCTTTCCAAAATTCTTGGTAGGCGGATTGATCTTTCAATTCCGGAGGTAAAAATTACCCCTGTAGAAAAAATTCCAGAATTTCTCGGCAATCTTGATGATCCATACATGGGTGTTCTCCTTGGAATCGAGGGTGAAATAAACGGCACACTTCTTCTTATTCTTCAGGAGAATGTGGGTTATGATCTTGTCGATATGCTTTATGGAAAAACTACTGCTCAGGTGAAGGAGCTTAGCGAGGATGGAGTTTCAGCACTTAAAGAGCTTACTAATATAATAGGTTCATCTATACTTAATGTTTATGCGGAGAAATCGAAACTTGTTGTTAAACCTAATGTTCCCACATTTGTACACGATTTTCTTCAGTCTATAATAGATTCTATACTTGTAATGCATAATATTCAGCATGATTATGCAATTGTTATGGAAACCGCTTTTTATTTTGAAGATGACCGTGTTGTGGGTAATCTTATGATTCTCCCTGAGGCAGAATCATTAAAAACACTGGTAAGCGGGATTAAGAAGAATGTCATCTCAGATTAGAGTACTTGTTGTTGATGATTCAACTCTTGTACGGAAAATTGTAACTGACATTCTTGAGGCTGATCCGGAAATTACGGTTGTAGGAACAGCCAATAACGGTAAAACTGCTATATTCCGCAACCAGGAGCTGAACCCTGATGTCATCACGATGGACATTGAAATGCCCATTCTTGACGGCCTCGCTGCTCTTAAGCATATTATGAGCACAAATCCCAAGCCTGTTATTATGATGAGTGTTCTTACGCAGCATGGAGCAGATGCTACGTTTAAAGCACTGGAGCATGGCGCTGTTGATTTTATTCCAAAGCCATCCACTCTCCTTTCCATGACTGTGGAGGAGATAGGGAGTCAGTTAATAACTAAAATAAAAACTGCTTACAAATCGAAGGTTGCGGCTTTAACCACCAGAACAGCAGATTCAGCACAATCTATCCCTCTGAGCGAATCTAAATCAAAATCGGATAAAATTGTAGCTATCGGCACCTCCACCGGGGGGCCTTCAGCATTAATCAATGTTTTTAATAAATTTACACCGAATTTCCCTTCCCCTGTGCTTGTGGTTCAGCATATGCCGGAAGGTTTTACCGCGGCATTTTCTAAAAGGCTCAATGACAGTTCTGAGCTTAAGGTAAAAGAGGGTGAAGATGGTGATGATGTTCTCCCGGGCCATGGATATGTAGCCCCGGGCCATTCTCATATGAGAATTGTTAAAAAGGGGGGCGGATTTAAACTTAAGGTGTATAATGCAGAAAAGGTTTCAGGCCACAGGCCTTCAATTGATGTTCTTTTTAATTCTTTTGCAGAAGAGGTGGGGGATAAGTCAATCGGGGTTATTATGACAGGAATGGGCCGGGATGGTGCGGAAGGTCTGCTTAAAATTAAAAAGAGCGGCGGCTATACCATAGCACAGAATGAGGATACTTCGGTTGTTTTTGGTATGAACAGGGTAGCAGTGGAATACGGCGCAGTAAATGAGGTTGTTCCTCTTGATGATATTACTTTGAAAATACTCAGAAGGATATAAAAAAAATATTTTAATTGATTTATAACAGACCATTAGTGATAATGATAAAAAATAAAGTAAAATCTTTATTAAGAATTGACATATTACTATTCGGTATCTATACTTAAAGAAAATTCATTGGAGTATTGAAATGGCAAGAGTTTTGATCGTTGATGATGCTAAATTTATGAGAACCCTTGTGAAAGATGCTCTTGTTCCAGCCGGGCATGAAATTATAGGTGAAGCTGAAAACGGGAATGAGGCAGTCGAATTATATAAAAAACTGAAGCCGGATCTTGTTACAATGGATATAACCATGAGAGAAAAGGATGGTATTGAGGCTGCAGGTGAGATTTTAGGTTCAGATCCGGCTGCCAGAATTATTATGGTTACAGCTCTTGGCCAGGAGAGCCTTCTTACAAAAGCTATTAAACTTGGTGTTAAGGATTTTGTTGTTAAACCATTTCCTCCGGAGAGACTCCAGAAAGCAGCAGAAAAAGCTTTGTCATAGTTTTTTCTTACTGCGTTAATATGTTGCCCGCAGCCCCTTTATATAAAGGGGATTTCTTTATATCATAAAAATTATATCGGGATATTATGTCGGAGAACCTTACAACAGGCTCGGCTGTTTCAGAAAATGAAAACAGCTATATTGTCAGTATTGAAAAATTCAGCGGACCTCTTGATGTTTTGTGGGAGCTGATTAAAAAATCGAAAATTGACATTATGGAGTTGTCAATTTCTGAGATTACTGAACAATATATTGCCTTTTTAAAAAAAATCGAGGAGATGGATGTTAAACTGGCCTCAGATTTTATCCTCATGGCTTCTGAACTCCTCTACTATAAAAGCAGGGTACTGCTCCCTTCCGGTGCAGTTGAGGATGAATATTTTACCCAGCCTCTCCCTCCTGAGCTTATTCAGAAACTCCTTGAATATAAAAAATATCAGAAAGTTTCTGAAGAATTAAGGAATTGTTTTGAAGTACAGAACAATGCTTTTGCCCGGACTAATATACCTGGTGAACTTGGTGAAGAGGAGTATTATTACGATGTCTCATTATATGAGCTGCTGAAAGCCTTTTCCGCTGTTCTAAACTCAACTCCGGCAGTTGAAAGCAGGGAAATACTGTTTGACGAAATTCTGGTGAGCGACAAAATTGATTATATTTCTCAGCTCCTTAAAGAGAAGGAATCTATTCTATTTGATGAGATTTTTACCGGAATCCCGGGGAGAGCGGAAATAATTGCGTCATTTCTTGCTTTACTTGAAATGACTAAAACAGGGATTGTGAAAATTCAGCAGCATCGGGTCTTTGGAGAGATCCGTATTGTAAGAAATTTTAGCCTTGATCAGATTTAAAATTGGAATATTTAATTCTTTAACTTTTATTTGAAATAAAATAATCTAATATCCCCGCCGCCGAAGGCGGCGGGGATATTAAAAACAGCATTATTGCACTAAAAAATATCTTTAGGAATTATTACTGATATTTTTTAGCTTTTTATTAAGAATGAAATACTCTGTTAGTTTTTTTAATCAGTTTTTTAATAATACTTCATAAATATATTCCGGAATAGAGATGGAAGAATCAGTAAAAAATAATGAAATAGATGAAGAAGCTTCTCAGCAGGGTGAGCCGGAGGATTCATCCGGAGATGAGAGGGACAGAGAGCATGATCTCCAGAGTCTTTTTGAAGCTGTTTTTTTTCTCAGCAATGAGCCGGTTCCTATAGCATTTTTTGTTAAAAGTTTTATGGTTGATCCCACCCATGCTAAAATTATCATTGATTCGCTTGTTGATGAATATGAAGAGAGGGATGGCGGTATAAGGCTGGCTGAGCTTTCCAATGGGTATCAGTTTGTTACAAGTGCCAGGTATGCTGAACAGCTTCGTCATGCTCTGGGCCTTAAAAAGAGGGAAAGCCTTTCCCGGGCCATGCTTGAAACCCTTTCTATTATAGCATATAAACAGCCTCTGGTATTGGCTGACATTGATGAGCTGCGTGGTGCATCTTCAAGAATGATGGTCGCTAACTTAATGAAGAGAAACCTGGTAAAGCCTGTGGGGAGAATGGATCTTCCGGGGAGACCGCTGGCATACGGCACTACTGATGAATTTTTGCGGTATTTCGGCCTTAATAAACTATCCGATCTCCCGAAACTTTCAGAAATAAAAGAATTTAATATGGATAATGAATAAATGTCAGATGCAGGTAAGGTAATTGTAGCTGTTGACGGCCCGGCTGGTACAGGTAAAAGCAGTGTCTGCAGGCAGGTTGCTTCCGACCTGTCCATAAGATACATTGATTCCGGTGCTATTTACAGGGGTATTACATGGTATTTCCTTGATAAATGGGGGGCGGCTCCTCTCGATGTTTCTTCAGTCATTGAAGGTTTAGGGGGTATTGCCATGGATCAGCATCCCGGACCGATGGGGGATGTTTTAACTGTTGTTAACGGGAAAAATGTTTCTTCGCTTATCCGTGAGGAGCATATTGCTGAAAAAATCGGGTTTTTCTCTGATATTAAAGAAGTGAGATTGTTTGTGAACTCTCTTCTCCGGAAATGGGCTTCTGAAGGATCGATAATTATGGACGGCAGGGATATAGGTACAGTGGTTTTTCCTGATGCTGAAATAAAAGTATATCTGGATGCTTCTGTTGAGATAAGAACTGAAAGAAGGGTTAAAGAATATCTTCAAATGGGAAAAAATGTTGACGAAATCATTATCAAAAATCAGATTATACAACGTGACTTAAGTGATATGAACAGAGAATTCGGCGGACTCAAAATGAGCGGGGATGCTCTTTACATAGATACTTCATATATGCAATTCAACGAAGTTGTTCTTAAAATGGAAAGTCTAATAAAAGATTATCAGATGAATATGATCAAATAATAAGGTGTAATACAATGAGTCAAATTACAGACGAAGGCTTCGAAGCTATTGACATGGAAACAGTTGCGGATACTGTCCTTGAAGAAATTGAGGCAGGGATGATTGTAAAGGGTGAGGTGGTTACAGTAGATTCGGAATTTGCCTATGTTAATATTGGAACAAAATCGGACGGAAGAATTGCTCTTGAAGAATTTGATGTTGCTCCTGAAGTAGGTGATGTTTTTAATGTTAAGTTGATGAATAAAAAAATTATAGATGGTGTTTATCACTGTTCCAGGAAAGCAGCTGCTTATGAAAAGGGGTGGCAGGATTTCCTCGATTACTATAATCAGGGTAATCGTACTATAAAGGGTAAGGTTAAGTCCGCCATCAGTAAAGGTAAAATTATTGATTGCGGCTTTATTAATACTTTTCTTCCTTATTCGCTTACAGCTGATCTTAAGGCTTTAAGTGAGTCTGCTGAAGAATACGATTTCACCATTAAAAGCTTCGATCCGAAGAAACGTTCTGTTGTTGTTTCCCGTAAAGACTATCTTGATGAAGAGGCAAAAAAGCACTGGGATGCATTTGTTGTAAAATATAAGGAAGGTGATGTTGTTCAGGGTGAGGTTATTAAGTTTGTAGAGTTTGGCGCTTTTATCCGCATTGAAGGTCTAGACGCGCTTCTTCACCGGAATGATATGTCCTGGAAAAAGGTTTTTAAGCAGAGAAAGCTTCTTAAGGTAGGGGAAATAAGGGATTTTTTAATTTTATCGATAAACAGGGAAGCAGGTAAAATATCACTGGGCCTGAAGCAGCTTAAGGAGGATCCCTGGTCTTTAGTTGAACAGAAGTATACTGTGAATGGAACTGTTCAGGGGAAAGTGGTTACAATAACTCCGGTTGGCGCTTTTGTTGAGATTGAAGAGGATGTTGAAGGGTTTGTAAGTAACTCTGAATTGTCATGGACCAAAAATAACGTTTCAGCCAAAGATTACCTTAATAAAGGTGATATTGTAGATTTTCAGATATTAAGCATAAATGGTGAAGATAAAAGAATTTCACTTGGATATAAACAGCTGCAGTCTAACCCATGGGATACAATTGATCAGAGATTCCCTGTAGGGACTGTTCTTACCAGAGCTATAAAGAAAGTTGTTAAATTCGGATATTTTGTTGAACTTGAAGAGGGTATTGACGGTCTTATACATGTTTCTGACATTACATGGGACGATACCGTGAAAGATGCTGTTTCTCTCTATAAGGCTGGTAATGAAGTAGAATTTATTATCCTTGAAATAAACAAAAAAGAGATGAAGATCTCCTGCGGTATTAAACAGCTTTCAAGGTCCCCCTGGGAGGTTGTAAAAGAAAAATACCCTCCAAGAACAAGGGTGCGGGGTGTTGTGTCCGGTATTACTCAATTCGGTGTTTTTATTAAGCTGGATGACGATGTTGAGGGCCTTGTCCATATTTCTGAAGTCTCAAGAAACAGGGTGGAGAATCTTAGTGATTATTTTAAAGCAGGACAGCCGGTTGAGGCTGTAGTTCTTGATGTTGATGTTCAGAAAAAAAGACTTTCTCTCAGTATAAAACATTTTGAAATTATTTCGGAAAAAGAGGAAGTGAGTAAAATATTAAAAAGGACAAGCCCAAATACAGTTACACTCGGTGATATGATTAATATTGAACTTGGAGAAAAAAAATAAAAGATGGCTGATATGAAAGTAAAACAGGGGATTCATATTGATAGAAATCCAATTGAATCTTTTCTAATGCGGGTTAAAGATTTTGCGAAGAAAAATAAAAGACAGGTTTTAATTTTCTTCGCATTTGTAACATTTGCTTCAGTGCTTATAATTTCTATTTTTCTTTACCTGGAAAATTTTTCTACCAAAAATCTTGTTAAATATGAACTGATTGTAGAAAATTACAGGCAGAATCCTCTTGATGAAACAGTGAAAAAGCAGACTATTGATGATCTTAATCTGATTATTGAGAATACTTCATTTGGCTTTGCACCGAAGGCGGCAAATTATATACTTGGCAATATCTATTTTGAAGATAAAAAATTTGAAGAATCGTATAATCATTTTCAGGCCTATGTTCAGAAAACTTCACTAAATGATGCGCTTCACCCGATTGCACTTAATAAGGCTGCAATTGCACTTGAAGAGCAGGGCCGGATTGATGAGGCATTGTCGATTTTAATCAAATATGAAGAAAAAGCGAAGGACAGTATTGTAATGGATCAGGTATTGTATAATATTGGAAGATTATATGCACTATCCGGGGACAGACTTAAGGCAAGGGATTATTACAACAGGCTTATGCTGGCCTATCCTGATTCATCTTTTGCAGACAGAGCAAAAGAGAGACTTTTTCTTCTGTCAGTACAGCAGGGTTAGTTTTCTAAAATTTGTGTTGACAGATATTGAGGTCTGTCCGATTTATCTTAGTTAGCAGTATAATATACTAGTTGCTACTGATGAAATTCAGGGTTATTAAAATTTTTTAATATATGGAGTAATGAAGTGGCTGTACCAAAAAGGCGAAAATCCAAATCTAAATCAAGAATGAGACGTGCACATGAAGCTATAGGAGTTCCGAATTTAAGACCATGCTCGAAATGTGGTTCCTACACAATGCCTCATAGAGTATGTCCTGAATGCGGCTACTATAAAAATGTTCTGGTAGTTGAGAAAAAAGTAAAAATTGATGCCTGATAATTACTATCAATTTTATAATAAGAAAAGGGACCTGTGAGCGTCCCTTTTCTTATTATGGCTTGACATTTTTTAATCTATAAGACTATATTTAGTGGTATAGGCCCCCTGTCCCCCGAAGGGGGCACGTAAAAGGATCACTTGAGTAAGTTGCAAAATTCAAGTATAAGAAAAACCGTCTATATTGTTGAGTTTTTTAATTGCTTGCGGAACAATATGAAGGGATTAGCAAAAAAGATGAAGAAGCAATAATAAATATGGCTCATTCCGGATTTTTGGGAAAAGTAATAATATTGTTTGTTTCCACATATCCTGGAGTGAGCCCCCTGTCCCCCAAAGGGGGCACGTAAAATAAAAACTTGAGCAAGTTGATGAATCAAAGTATTAAAAAATCCTTTATATTGTTGAGCTAGCAAAAGATATGCGGAACAATCTAAAGGGAATAGTTATTAAAGTAGTAATAATTATATTTTCAGAGTAATAATAGATAACTCGTGCCCCCTTTGGGGGACAGGGGGAAGAGGATTTGTCGGAACTTTCATCATTCCGGAAAGAACTATCTTTTAAAATTAACAGGTTGATATATGAATAATGTAGTAGAAAGAGTGAATAAGATTATATCAAGGCAGCTTGAGATAGATTCAGATAAACTTTCAGGTGACGCTTCTATATTCGAGGATCTGGGTGCAGATTCTATAGACAGCGTAGAACTTATAATTGCATTTGAAGTGGAGTTTGATATCGAAATTCCTGAAAGTGATGCAGAAAAACTCTTTACATTAAAAAATATTTATGATTATATTAAAAGCAGACTGGAAAATGAATAAATCTTGAAGCTTATATTGATATGAATGAAAAAAATAAAGACCCTGATAGTAGGGATAATAAAAAACACCGCACAAGGCAGCTTGCTGCTCTTCAGAATAGAATAAAAGTCAAATTTAAAGAAAAATCGCTCCTTAATAATTCCCTGGTTCACCGTTCATACGTTAATGAGACTGGTAACGGCAAAATCGATGATAATGAGCGTCTTGAATACCTTGGTGATTCTGTGCTGGGATTAATAATCAATGAATATATCTATAACAGGTTCTATGATTATCCTGAAGGTGATCTTGCAAAAATAAAGTCTGCTGTTGTATCTGAAACGACACTGGCTAAAATTGCCAGAGAGTTGAACCTTGGCAGCTTTCTTCTTATGGGTAAGGGTGAGGAGCTTAGCGGCGGGAGGGATCGTACCTCTATCCTTGCCAATTCCTTTGAAGCCCTGATAGGTGCTGTTTATCTTGATGCAGGCCTGAAGATCTGCAGAAAATTTGTAATTTCCCTCCTTAAAAAGGATATTGAACGGATAGACAGCATGACATATCTTCGTGATCCTAAAACTACCCTTCAGGAATATGTTCAGAAGAAGTTCAAGGAGAGGCCTGTTTATGAGGTTGTTGAAGAAACCGGGCCTGATCATAGAAAAGAGTTTATTGTAAAGCTGATTATTGACGGTAAAGAAGCTGCAAGAGGGAAAGGGTCAAGTAAACGGAAAGCGGAAATGTATGCGGCTGAAACTATCCTTAAAAAGATCAATGAGAGGGGAGGCTTGATTTGACAATTCAGGGGAGAGATATAAGGGTCCGGGTAGCCGGTGTTCTTATTAATGAGGGGAAGCTGCTCCTGGTTGCGCATAAAAAAAATGACAGTATTTACTGGCTTCTTCCAGGGGGCGGGGTCGATTTCGGGGAGTCACTGACAGAGGCGCTGGAACGAGAATTTCTTGAAGAACTGAATATTAATGTTAAGGTCAAGGATCTTCTTCTTATTGCTGAAACTATTTATCCCTCCGGTGATCGACAGATTCTGAATATCTGTTTCTGCTGTCAGTATAGTGGAGGGGAGTATCAGCTTGGCAATGAACAGAGGCTTTATGATTTTAATTTTTTTACAATAGATGAAGTTGAGAATATGAAAATCCTTCCTCCATTAAACAGGGAGCTTATTAATATTCTTAATGGCGGGAGAGAAGCAAGGTATGTAGGTAAAATCTGGGGGGACATATAGAGAGGTACTGATGATTCAGAAGCTTGATTATACATTAAGGGAACATAATGGCCTCAATATCCTTGATCTTTCTGGGGATCTAACCTCAGGCACTGCTGATTCATTTAAATCTGTTGTACATAATCTTACAGAACGGGATAATCTATTGATCAATGCTGCTAATATTAATTTTGTTACCTGCGGCGGCCTTAATGCTCTTCTTGATGTATCGTATAACGCAAGAGATAAGGGGAAAAGGATCGTTATAATTTCTGCTGATACAGATCTCATGGAGCAGGTCGATTATATTGAGGCATACAGGCATCTTACATTTGCGGCAACAGTGGAGGAGGGGCACAATAAAATTGAGCTTTATACCTGAAATATTTTATCATTACTCGATTATCTGAAATTCGTTTTTACCTGTAATTATATTTTTTATCATCACAACCTCAGTCTTGAATATTTTTTTCAAGGAGTCTGCAGTAAGCTCGCCGGGCAATTTGTCTTCTATGATTTTACCTTTATCCATAATTACTATTCTGTCACAGATATTAGAGAGGAAATTGATATCGCCCGATGCAATGAGTATCATTTTTTTCCCTGATGAAACATATTTTTTAAGTATGCGGTAAAGATTTTTTTTCTGATTAATGTTCAGGAACTGGTCTGGTGTATCGAGAAGAAGCAGGCTGCTCTGCCGTGCAATTGTGCGGGCGATTTTTCCAGTCTGTATCACTGAGTCTGGAAGATTTTTTAATTTTATATCTTTCCATGGTTGAAGCAGAAATTCATCAATACAGTTTTCCACAATCAGCTTATCTGTATCATTGTATGGATTTAACAGTTTCCTGTAACAGGACCGTCCCTGAAGAATAAAGTTGTATAAGGTCGATTCATAATTGATGTAATCCCATCTGGCATTGCAAAGGGCCGATTCCCTGTTATGCTCATTTTTATTCAGCAGACTAAGCTCTCTCTCCTCTATTTTTGCTGATCCGGTGTAACCCCTGGTGCTGCCGTCAAGGATATTAAGCAGCACCGATTTCCCTGCACCCGGGGGACCGCAGATCCCTGTAATTTCCATATCGTGGAGGGTCATGGAAATTCCGCTTATTATGGGGTCACCTTTGGCAGTATATTCCAGGTTTTCTATTTCTATCATTTTTACAGGTACCTGTTCAATTGATTTACCGGATTAATTATTTTTATAATATTCACTTACTCAGGTTTCTTTTCTGATTGGTTTGTATCTACTGTTTCCGGATCCGGTTCAACTTTGACTGGAGTACGCTGAGCCTCTATCGATTCAACAATCGGTTTAAGGTGCCTGTCCTTCAGAGCCCTTTCCCTGAGAGAGGAGTCATATAAAAGACCTCTGAGTATGGATGCTGCCTTTTCTTTGTCTCCTCTTTTCGCGTATGCACTGCTGAGAAGAAGTTTATCCTCATTGTTGAGAGAAATATTTTCGAAAGTATCTATTGCACTGTCATTATTCCCAAGAAAGTAATCTGATCTTGCCGATATTGCCAGTGCCTGGTAGTCCTTTTTTATACTATTAATTGCCTTTGCAATCTGAAGTGATCTGGAGTAATTTTTTTTCTCATAGTGGGCATTCATGAGAATAGTAAATGCTCTCATGTATGAGGTCATGGTATCGCTGTCATTTTTATCGGAAAGATCGAAAAGGCGGTCAAAGTAGGAAACGTATTTCCAGTCATTATTTTTGTAATGAATGCTGCCGGTCTGGAACAGGATAAATGGATTATCTTTTGATACCGATTCTGCCCGGGCAAGGGTCTTTAGTGCATTATCATAATCATTCTTTTTAATATATATAGCTGAAAGTACAAGTACCGGTTCCAGATTTGTCCTGATATTAATATTCGCTGCTGCGGTTTTCATATCCTCTTCAGCTTTATCAAGTTCTGACAGGTGGAAGTAGCAGGTTCCCCGCTTGATGAGAGTTTTATTGAGTTCGTTTTTGCTGATAAAGCCGTAGTCTATTGCATTAGTAAAATTGACAGCTGCAGTTCTGTAGTTCCGGTTTTTGAAATGAATATCCCCTGTTATAAGCTGTATTTCATGATAGAATGGTATTTTTACAGCGATTTCATTCAGATAGTATAAAGCGTCGCTATCGTTCCTGTTTCTGTATGCTCTCATACCCATTTCGAATCTGGGAGCAAGGAAATTCCTGTCAATACTGATCGCTTCACGGAACGACTTTTCAGCTTCAGCATCATTCTTAGCTTTGAGAAATTCCATCCCTTTGTTGTATTTTGCAATTGCCTCTTCATTATTTGTCCAGAGGAGCCTGTTGATGAGCGAGTTAATTTTATCCTTTGCAGATGAGTCACCGGTTTTTGCCCAGAGTTCCTTGCAGTGGGTTACCATTGACGCGAAGTCCTGCCTGTTTTCTGCAAAAATAATAAGGTTCCAGTATGCGTTAACCATGAATTTTTTTGTCATTTTCCTGGTAACTGCCAGTTCGAAATATTCCGTAGCTTTATCATAATTTGCTTCTATTTTTTCTATCTCTCCGAGAAAATAGTAGGAGTCACCGCGGTCTGTTGCCTCAATATCCTTCAAAAAAAGATCTCTTGCTTTCTCATAGTTTCTGAACACATAGGCATTGCGCCCCTGGCTGTGGTACCCCTGGGCAAATGCTGATGTGGAAAAAAATATTATAAAAATAGTTGAGATAATTTTTTTGTTCATATTACAAACCACTTTTCATTAGCTCTATTTTTAATTCATAATTTCAGTTACCGGTTTAGTAATTATTACCGGAAACCATTTGTCAAGTGTTATGAAGATATTTGAATTCTGAAAAAGGTTTATCAAAGTTCCTTAATCTGTCTTATTATAAATTCATCAATTGCATTCGCAGCCCTTTTTGACCATGCAACTGCCTCAGCCGCATCTGACGGATTTTTTTTCTTATTATTGTCATGTTCGATCCTTCTGTTAATATCAGAAATAAAAATTGAAAAAATATATTTCTTCCCGGAATTGGAGTAGAAAAAACCGGACAGGGCTGATGCATAGAAAATGCTTCCTGTTTTGCCGTAAACACGGAATGCTGCTTCAGAAGTGTCGAGTCTCTGCATCATTGTTCCCTCCCACCCTGACATGGGGAGGTAGTAATCGAGTTCCATACCGTGCAGGTTTTTTCTATCAGCATAAATCAGGAGTGCAGCTGTCTGTTCCGGTGAGATCCTTCCATCAGGGCTAAGGCCCGATCCGTTGCTTATAGAGAGTCCATCCCAGCTTATACCGGTAAATTTTTTTTTGAAAAATAATTCAATCGGTTCCATTGAATCGGAATGTTCACCGGTTTCTTTAATTATTGATGTTATTGCTGCAAGTTCAGCAGTTGTATTGTTGCTTGAGTGGAGCATATTCTTAATTATTACTGGTATATTATTGCTTTTATGGGTATATATTTCCTTCGTTTCTGCAGGTTTTATTCCCGGTTCAGGAGATGGCAGAGTAATCCCATGTATGCTGCAGATGAGTTTTAAAGTCCAGGCTGTGAATGGTGCAGGGTCTTTAACCGGGAGCTGGTATCTTGGTATGGCTCTTCTGTCCGGGAAAGACCAGGTTTCAATACCTGAGCTGCTGTTGTATCTGATAAGAGGTGCAGAGGGTTTCCCGCTGTAGGTTGATGCTCTGTTTACCTCAATAGAAGGGATAAGAGAGTACCCGGTGATAAGGCCTTCACTGTTTTTAATCTGCGCGGAGTAAACACTGTTATTATTAAGGGTCAGAGCACTCAGTCCCGTATTGTACCTTGCCTCTGGTGACATATTTCTGTCTATCATCTCTTTTTTCGGGAATAGGCTTTCATCAAAAATAAAAGAGCCTTCAACAGCGGTAATCCCGACGGCCTTTATCTCTTTTGCAATATCCACCAGATGGGTGATTGATAATTCAGGGTCTCCTGAACCTTTAAGATAAATATTCCCCTTAAGTACTCCTTGGGAAATATTACCGGAGTATGAAATTAATGTTGAGTAGCTGTCACCCGACTTATAATTCTCCAGGGCATAGAGTGCAGTGAAAATTTTTGTAACAGAAGCGGGTATAAAAACCTTTTTGCTGTTATGGGCTTTTACAACTTTATTTTCGGAAATATCGTATATAATATATCCGTAATTCTCTGCAGGAAATGTTCCAACTCGTTCATGCCTGGTATCTTCCGGTATTGTTAAAGATATATCCTCCGGTTTAACCGATCCGCCGCAGCTTAGGAAAAAGAGTATTAAAAAGATGAAAGAGGTTAGTTTAATTTTTTTTATTGAGTTCAAGTTATATATCCCTGATTATAATAAGTTTTTGATAGTGATAATTTTTATTAGTCTTTATAATTCAGAAAGTTTTTATATCTCACGGCACCCTTAGGCGCAATGTCATTAAGTTAAGCCCCCTAAATCTACCCCAGGAGTACTTCTTCGCTTTGCTTACTTCGGCGAGCTCAGTACAAGCAGAGGGCGCCCCGGAGGGGGACTTTTAAACTCTTTTAACAAATTAAAAGTTTAATAACACAGCCTTTAAGCCCCCCTCCGGGGGGTTTGGGGGGCCGTGGCGAAACTGTGAAGCTCTTAACTTAATGACATTGTCCCTTAGGCGGCGGGGAGAATAAAACTTTTATTTAACAATAAAATACATGTAAAGGAATAAACGCTGATATCACGTATCGTTATATTGTTTGACTTATTACAGCCCGGCATTATTGTGCAATCAATATTTTTTTCATCCGGGGGAACGATTCATGGCATCACTTGTAAGGTCAACTGGAATAGTGGCGCTTTCCACTCTTTGCAGCCGTATCCTTGGCCTTATGAGAGATGTACTTATGGCTGCCACCTTTGGTGCTGTAAGAACTGCAGATGTTTTTTATATTGCATTTATGATCCCCAATCTTTTCAGGCGTCTGGTTGCTGAGGGTGCTTTGACAATATCTTTTGTCCCTGTTTACACGGAAACTTTAATCATTGAGGGGGAGGAGGAATCACTCAGACTTGCGCAGAAAGCTATGACGCTTCAGGTTGCGGCAATCCTTTTAATTATAATTCTCGGTGAAATTTTTGCGCCTCAACTGATGAAGTTTTTTTTCGGGCGGGTGGATTCACCTGCAATATTTGATCTATCAGTAGGTTTGACCCGGTTTATGTTCCCCTATCTTTTCTTTGCAGGCTTTGTTGCATTTGCAATGGGTTATCTCAATTCCAGGGGGCATTTTTTCTCTCCGGCATTTTCACCTGTTTTACTCAATGTGGGGATTATTGCAGGTATTTTACTATTCAGCCATTTTTTTGAAGAGCCTGTATATGGTGTAGCAATGGGGGTTATTGCAGGAGGCATTCTTCAGATGCTTCTGCAGATACCTTATATGGTGAAAGAAAATTTTAAGGTGAAGTTCTCTTTTGACCTGGCCCATCCAGGTATACGGAAGATTTTCAGAATGCTCGGCCCTGCCATTTTCGGAATTGCCATTTACCAGATAAATGTGCTTGTAGGTAATCTTCTGGCAACAATGCTTCCTGAGGGGAGTGTGTCATATATTTACTATACCAGCAGGCTCACTGAACTTGTGCTTGGTGTATTTATTGTTTCTATAGGTAATGTAATACTCCCTGAAATGTCCCGTCTTTCAGTGCTCAATGACAGGAGGAGCTTCAGTAAACTCTTTTCCGATTCTGTTTCCTCCGCTCTCTTTCTTGCAGTTCCGGCTTCTGCTGCCCTTATCACTGCAGGGCTCCCTGTTATTTCAGTAATATTTATGCGGGGAAGGTTTACTTTTGCTGATGCTCAATTGACCCACTTTGCCCTGATTTTTGCCAGCCTTGGAATTATATTTGTATCAATTTTAAGAATTATAGTACCAGCTTTTTATTCCATGAAAGATACTAAAACACCGGTTTATACATCTGCTGTTTCATTTATTATCAATGCAGTTCTTGGATATATTTTAATGCATACATCTCTCAGGCATGGGGGGCTTACCCTGGCAGGGAGTATTGCTGCGGCTGTACAGGTAATACTCCTCTCTGCTGTTTTATATAAAAGGACAGGGGGGATCGATATTAAGAGGATAGGCCTCTCTTTTGGTAAATTTGTCTTAGCCTCCGGAGCAATGGTTATTGTTATCCATTACATAACAGCTATGGCTGATTGGGAATTTGACAGTTTCTTCTATAGAGTATCAATTTTGGTGCTTACAGTAGTATGCGGTTCTGCTGTATATTTTATTTCCTGCTACCTGCTTCGTTCCGGCGAAATGATTTATTTCGCCGGAAAAATAAAAAACAGAATCAGGTCAAAGACTCCGAAGCCTTAAGAGCAAGTGCTGCGACTGTGAGGCTCGGATTCACCGATCCTCCTGATGGCATTACGCTTGCATCTATTACGTATAGATTCTTCATCCCCCATACCTTGCAGTTTCCATCAACTACAGATGATGCCGGATCTGTACCCATACGGCACGTGCCCAGGCCATGGGAGAAGGTTTCTATAGGCATGGGGTAGAAGAAGAGAGCTCCGGCTTTTTTAAGTATTTTTTTCGCTTCAGCATAGAGTGATTCCCGTGCTTCAATATCTCTTTTCTCATACCTGTGAAAGACCTGCATATCGGGTACTCCATACTTGTCGGTCTTAGAGGGGTCAATGAATACCCGGTTATTATACTGCGGCATATCCTCTGCAATGCAGAGCAGGTTTATGAGATAATCTGAAACAACAGCTGCTATATTTTTTAGACCAAGCGGCGCATTTGCTTTAATAACCCCTTTGCCGATGCTTGAAACATCCTGTATCAGTCCCCATGTCCCTTCCGGCATTTTCTTCCCTTCCGGGTCGCCGTAATAGAAATCAGGAATCCCGATCTGTTTCTGCAGCATCTTCTCTTTATTCGATTTTGACGGGAAAATTCCTGCAACAACACCGTTTATGTGACGCATAAGGTGTCTTCCAATATTATTGTTGCCGGTTATTTTGTCGATTTCCGACAGAAGCAGGAGGTAAGGTGAAGACAGCGCCCCTGCTGAAACTATGATATTGTCACCTTTAATTGTAAATCTTTCATTAGTGCGCTGCTCAATAATATCTACTGAAACAGCCTTGTTTTTGGAGGTATTTATTTTAACAGCTCTCGATTCCGACAGTATATGTACACCCTTCTTTGCTGCTGCAGGGAGAACTGTTACTGTAAGGTCGTTTTTTGCTTCTATCTTGCAGAGATAATGATCACATGTGGAGCAGAGGATGCATTTCTCCTTCCCATGCTTACCGCTGAAGTTTATTGCCATTGGAAGGAAAAAGGGGTGAAGCCCCAGCTCTACAGATGACTCCCATAATTTTTTAGAGGGGGATGATAATTTTGTGTTAGGGGGCTGGGGGTAATCACCTTTTATTGGGGGTTCTGTGATATCAGCCCCCTTTATCCCTGCAATCCCCAGGATCTTTTCCGCCTTTTTGTAATATGGTTCAAGCTCTTTATATCCGTACGGCCATGCGCATGATCCATCCTTCCCATTGCCCGTCGGCATTGGAGCGCCATGGAAGTCATCCTCTCTCATGCGGAAGGATACAGCACCGTAAAATGTTGACATCCCTCCAACAGTGTCATCAGGCCACATAACATCAATTTTACCTTTTTTCTGATCAACGTAGAAGGGAGTTTCACCCCGGTAAAGAGGATCTTTGAGATGAAGTTTAACTTCATCCCAGCATGAATCGTCCCGTACCGGCCATTTCCCCTTTTCAATTATAAGAACGTCTTTATCTTTAGCAGCAAGGGTCTGTGCTGTAATTGATCCGCCGAATCCGGATCCGATTATTATATAATGATACTTTTTTTTGAGATCCATTTTTTCCTCAATATGAGTCTATTATTATTTCTTACCTGCAGGAGCCGGCTTATATTGCCGGCTCTTCTGCTGATGCTTCAGCTTATCTGAAGGGCCAGATCCCTACCTGATACATTCTTACCAGAAGGACAAGATATGCTCCGCCTTCCAGAATCCATGTCCAGGCCTGCTGGTATGTCCCTTTAAAACTGACCCAGCCGAAATATCCGGTATCTGCCCATAGATTAAATGTATATCTTTTCTGCGAAAAGGGGAGAAATAGGGGGAGTCCCACACTACTGGGCATGTCTGCCAGGTAGTGCAGGAATATGCTGAGCCAGAAAATTATCCCCCACCCCGGATTTATCAGCCAGACTATCAGTCCGGCAAGGAACCCCACAATTAATGAGTGTGACCAGGTGCAGTGAAATTTTTTCGGGGCCAGCCCTGCCATAATTAAAAATCCGTCAAAATTAGGGAATTCATGGGCGATCATTGCTACAACGATACTCTCAATAGAGAAGGCATCTATCTGTCCATTAGTTAGTTCAGGTGCGAATGATGATATCGTTAATGCTACTGCTACATGTCCAAGCTGCATTCAGTCCTCCAGTATATTTATGAATTGATTGATGTCTTTTAAATCTTTGAAAAAATAGTCAGGTTTTTCTTCAAGGAGCTGGTCTGCTGATCCCCAGCCTGTACCAACAGCTATGGAAACCGCGCCTGCATATCTGGCGCAGCGTACATCGTAGATGGTATCACCGATAATATAGGTTCGGGAAAAGTCCACATCCTCACGGTATTTTTCTGCTACCCTTTTTCGTGCCACCTGGGGGAGCAGATTTCTTACAGGTGCATCATCGCCAAATGCTCCGAAATCGAAATAATGATTAAGGTTATGACTATCCAGCTTAATCCTTGCGCTTTTACTGAAATTTCCGGTTAAAAGTCCCAGGAAAATATTCTTTTTTGCTGAGAGTTTTTCCAGTATCTCTTTTATCCCGGGGAAAAGTATTACTTCAAATTTATGAATATTATTTGCAAGATGATGAAAGTAGCGGTCTTTTAAACTTTCGGTTTTTTCCGCAATATCGTTTTGTGAAAAACCCATCATCTCAAGTGATTCCTTCAGTATGAGCGGGTCTGTTTTCCCCTGGAAATCGAGCTTATCCATCTTCCCGATAGTCCCGAAAACCTCCTGCGTAGCTTCTATAAGGGAAGCCCGCCCCGCACTGTTGCAGTTAAGAATTGTACCGTCAATATCAAAGAGAACAGTTTTAATTGTCTTTCCCCTTTTTTTCCTCTTCTATAACTTTGGCAACCTGATCAGCCGGATCCTCCTCCTGAATGTAGAAGTTGATTTTACTGTACATCTTTTTGATATTGTTGGAGTAGGGGTCAAAAAGCATGGCAAAACCCATTGCCGGGAAAAATGAAACAAAGTAGAGGAGAATGGTCTGTGCGATAGTAAATGGCCTGCCAGGCTCCTCAAAAATCAGAATTACAAGAGCAGAAAGAATTCCGGTGAAAATCAGTGCAAGTATTGGAGTTCGTTTTAACATATAATATCCTTTCAGTTTAATTATGGTTAATTTAATCAGGTATGTAAATGATTCAATTATTTTTTCTATTTTTAGTTAAAAAGATTTCCCTACGGTTCTGTAAATAATAAAAAATCCTCATCTTATAAAATACGTTATTGCTTTACAAAAAAAGTTTACTGAATGAAATAGGTATAAGTAATAATACTTTAGTATGTATTTTTTGTAAAAATAAAGAGCTTCGATCTCCCCGCCGCCGAAGGCGGCGGGGAGATATAGAACATTGGGAACTATAAAAAAGTTCAGAAATTTTCACCGGAACAGGTGTGTAATTTTTGTTGGATGGTAAATCTTATGGTAAAAAGCAGTTCCAGAAAAAGAAAACGTGATCTTAACAGATTTTACATGGAGCTTCTCCCCCTTGAAGTTTTCCCTGAAGAATCTGTTCTTCATGAGTTTAATAAACGTAAAATTTCCCATATACTCATGGAGTTTGCCCTCCCTCTAACATCCGGGGTGCCGGAGGATAATTTTTTTCAGTATAAAACAATGATCTATTTCTCCGCTGTTGCATGGAATTTTTCATTTTTTAATCAGGGCCAGGATAGACGTGCTGCCCTTGACAGGTTTATTCTGGACAATGAAGTATTTAATGGTGAAAATAAAGAGAAGATGTATAATATTGTAGATAATCTTTCTTTAAGGAAAAGAAAAAGCTTCTGGCAGTACGATTTTTTTATTATAGATTTTGAAATTTTAAAAAATGAAAAGAAATCAGCTGTAAATGCAAAAGGGATCCCCTATGCGCTTATCAATGCATTTTCCGCTTTCGGTTCAGGAATAACCCTCCCTGAACCTGAAAAGAGCGGTAATGATGTACTGTAAAAATCTGTACAATATCAATACTGACTTAGCAGAATAATATGCCGGAAATAAAAGATAAAGGTAAAATAATCCTTATAGGTTCATCAACCGGCGGGCCGCAGATTGTTGAATCTATTTTGAAAGGTCTTGATGCGGCCAGGTTTTCAGTACTAATAGCCCAGCATATGCCGGAAGGATTTACAGCAAAATGGGCTGAAAGGCTCGACAGGCTTACCCCTTTCCAGGTTTCTGAAGCTGCAGATGGAGACTGCGCAATTCCGGGGAAAGCTTATGTAGCACCGGGGAACAGGCATCTGCTTTTAAGCAGCCAGGGGGATTATACACTGCAGATCAGTGATGCCCCTCACGTAAACAGGTTCAGGCCTTCAATAGATGTGCTATTTGAATCTGCACTTATCTATCCTTCTGATAAAACTTATGCAGTAATACTTACAGGTATGTGCTACGACGGTGTAATTGGGATTAAGCAGCTGAAAGATAATGGGGCAGTGACAATCGCACAGAATGCGGAAACCTCAGCAGTTTTCGGAATGAACAAAGAAGCCATTGATAAGGGGGGGATATCTTTTGTAATGTCCCCTGAAGAAATGATAAACTATTTTAACAGGATATAGCATGAACCAGGAACAGGTAAAAGATAAACTCCTCATGATCAATTCTGAGGTAAGCGACTTTACGGTTACATTTTCAGGAAAGTCGAGCAAAAAGGTGGACGGCCTCTACTACCCGGACCGGAAAGAGATAGTTATACACAACAAAAATTTTGCAGATGATAATCAGCTCATCTATACTGCAATACATGAATTTGCTCACCACGTTCATTTTATGAAATCATCGGCCCCTGTTTCAAGCCGCTCCCACACTATTGTTTTTTATGATATTTTCCACAAGCTCCTCTACAGGGCTGAGGAGCTTAAGATTTACAGAAATATTTTTGAGACTATTGAAGAGTTCAGAACATTAACTGAAAAGATAAAGAGGGATTATCTCACGAAAAACGGCCAGCTTATGAAGGATTTCGGCAGCCTCCTTATGCAGGCAAGGGAGCTTTGCCGCAAGTATAATGTAAGCTTTGAGGATTATGTGGACCGGGCTTTGAGCCTTCACAGGAATGAAGCAAAGACAATTATGAAAACCTTTGTAATGGATATAAATCCGGAAATCGGCTATGAGAATATGAAAACTGTTGCCAAGATAAGGGACGAGGATCTCCGCAAAGGTGTGGAGGAGGCTTTTTTTGACAACAAAACCGTTGACATGATAAGAGCAGAGATAAGGCCGGAGAAGGAGTTTGACTCCAGACTCCAGTTCCTTGAAGAGGAGAAGCGGAAAATCGAGGATACCCTGAATAAGCTTACAGAGCGGCTTGTGAAAATTGAAAGGGATATGGATAGCTTAAGGAAGAGTGTTTACTGATTAAATTCTGGGCGTCCCCTTCGCTTACTGTTTCTGTTAAAAAACTCAGTGCCTGCAAATAACAATAATTACAGCAAGGGCGCATAGCCATGCGCCCCTCAATATCAAGCATGTCGCTCAGGGCCGGGCTCTCGGCTTAAACTCCTCGCGGGCTCTCCTGTCATTGCGGGGACGCATTGCTATTTTTGAAACGCACTGCCATTGCATGGCGCATTGCCATGCGCCCCTACGGGTCACCCGGCCCGCTGCGGGGTAACGCCTCCATCCCTGACGCGGTTACTTTTACTGTTTCCTTCGCTCGTTTCGGCTGCGCTCAACGAGCGTGTGTTTGCCGATATTCAATAATCACTCTCTCCCACGCTTCCTGAACGTACTTGTGTTGAGCGTAGCCGAATCAGCCGAAACAAGCTCAGTTGAATAAACCTCAAAAAAAAGTAATGCTATGTAATTATTAATACTAAAATTTTAATTAACATAATATACAGATATTTTGAAAACGACAGACTGTCTGTCGTTTTCAAATCCCGAAAAAGAGTTGACGAGCCAGTCAAAACACCTTAGCCTGACTCTGTCAGGCTAAGGTGTAGCATGCACAAATAATTTTTAATACATCCATCAGATCCCGGACAATATAAACTCCTTCGGAAAAATAGAGTTTTTTAATAATTGACATGCGAATTTTGATCATCTTGTATATCTTTTTATGTAAAGATTAATCTTTTAAAGGAAATGATTGTAACTGTTACTATTCAGGCCTTGAATTCTGTCCTGGTTCATAAAATAAAAAATATAAGGAATAAGTGAGCACTATGATTCTTGTTTATATTGATGAATCTGGAGATACTGGCACAAATTTTAATGATCCTCAACAACCTGTATTTGTCTTAGGAGCTATGCTTATTGACCAAAGCAACTGGAAAAAATATGAAGAGCGCTTTTTGACAGTTATCCGTGAATATTTTAATGAGAAAATTCCTGAGAATTTTGAGCTTCACACAATGGATCTTGTTAATCGCAAAAAATGGTTTTCTGAGTCATCTATTGAGGAAGTTAATAGACTGAGAGATAGACTGCTGGACTTAATACTAACAGAAAGAATAACTGTATTGTACCGGAAGATTGTCAAAAAAGATTATCAGAAGTATTGTGAAGATAAATTCGGCAAAGGGATAAAGATAGATCCATATATTATGGCTTTTCCTTTCATCTGTATTGGGATAAGCCCTTATCTTGAAGATAATAATGAACTTGGAATATTTATCATTGATGAACATAGAAGTATTATCGATATTGAACAGTCTTTGAAAACTCTTAGACACGGTCAAGGAAATGAATTAAAACTTGAACGTGTAATAGAAAAAGGTTTTTTTGTTGATTCTTCGAAAAGTTACCCAATCCAGCTGCTTGATCTGGTATTGTATTATATACGGAAATACCATGAATCGTTAATAGGTAAAGCAGTCAGCCCTATTCATAGAGAAGTATTTGATAAAGTTACATCAATCGCAAAGAATCTTGATAATCTTAATCAAGGGCGCGATATTTTAGAATGGGTAGAAGGAAGAATTAATAAATAAAGCGATTGTCCCCTGGGGTGGAACCGTCGAAGTGACGATCCTCTGACAACCGCTGATTACAATATAAGCATATCGCTGTTTAAAGGCAAGTAAAAATTTTTTCTGAGTATAAACTCAGGTCCCATCAGATCCCCCTTTTTCCCATTATCTGAATTTTTTCAACGAAAGTAAACAAACGTGTAGGTCACTATTTGTCACAGGTCTTGTGGTATAATTGTATTTTACGGGCATTGTTAGTTCAATAAGGCTTTTTTAGTAGACTTCTTTAAATTATAATTGTAAGATAGTGTTTAAAAATTATGGTTTTATGATGCCAGCAAACGTGTAGGCCACTGTTTGCCACTGTTAATGTTGTATAATTTCATAAAAGCCGCATGCTGTCTGAGTAATGAAGATTTTGTTTAAATCTCATGGAGGGTGGATGAAGTATTACGTGCACACTGTTGAGGGTAGAGGAACTGATGAATGACTATATCTGATATTCAAAATATAGCTCATGTAAAAGAAGATGAAAATGGCAATTGGCAATTACATGCGCTTAATGAACATCTAACTAAAACAGCAGAAATGGCTGGTGAGTTTGCAGAAATTTTTGGGAGCCGGGATTGGGCTGAACTTTCCGGCTATTGGCATGATCTTGGAAAATATCTTCCCGAATGGCAGAAATATATTCGCAAACAGACCGGATATGATGTTGAAGCACATATTGAAACTACCGGAGGGCGACCGAATCATAGTTCGGCTGGAGCAGTATTGTCATTTGAGCAATTTACAGCAATTATGAAAAATTCGGAATACGGGCAGACTATTGGCAGAATTCTCGCCTATATAATAGCTGGTCATCATGCAGGATTACCTGACTGGTATCCTGATCATGCTGGTGGTGATTTACAGAATCGTGTATATCATAATAACCAGTTAAGAACGGATGAGCTGGAAAGGATTAAAGATGTTCCCGATTCATCCGGTGCTACCTCCAGAATACTTCCGGAAACACCACCGTGCGGCATCAATAAAGGTAAAGATAAAAATGAGACATTTCATTTGTGGATAAGGATGCTGTTTTCATGTCTTGTTGATGCGGATTATATTGATACTGAATTATTTATGATTCCTCAACAATCGGAGTTAAGAGGAAAATATTCTGATATTAAAATATTAAAAAACAGGTTTGATGATTATATAGCTGATAAACAGAGAGAATCAGAAGACACTTCGATAAACGGACTCCGCAATAGTATTCTTCAGTCCTGTCGTGAAAAAGCTCTTCTCGCTCCTGGTTTTTTCTCTCTTAATGTGCCGACTGGAGGAGGCAAGACTCTCTCTTCTATGTCATTTGCGCTTGAACACGCATTAGAACATAATAAAAGCCGTATTATAATGGCCATTCCATACACCAGTATAATAGAACAGACAGCCAAAGTCTATAAGTATGGTACCGATGATGATTTAAAAATTGAAGAGATCAAAGAAAAAGGTAATTGGCTTTTTGGTGAAGATTCAGTTCTTGAACATCACAGTAATATTGATCCGGACAAAGAGAACTCCGCAAGCAATCTTGCAACAGAAAACTGGGATGCTCCGATTATTGTCACAACAAATGTTCAATTATTTGAATCTCTATTTGCCAGCAAACCATCTGAATGCAGAAAACTTCACAGCATAGTAAATAGCATTATCATACTTGATGAAGCGCAGATGCTACCATCTGAATATTTAAAGCCTATACTTTCAGTACTTCGTAGTCTTGTTGAACATTTCGGGGTAACTGTTGTTTTATGTACAGCAACTCAGCCAGCTCTTGAAGGGAAAATCGGTTCACAGATAGCTGTGTTTAATGGACTTGAAAATGTAGAACCTATTATTGAAAAGCCTGAAGAACTGGCAAAGGATTTTAAAAGAGTAGAAATTGAAACACCGCCTGATTTAAGAGTAAGATCGTCATGGAGTGAAATCGCCGATGAACTGATTAAATATGAGCAGGTTATCTGTATTGTAAATACACGCAAAGATTGCCGTGAACTCCATTCACTCATGCCCGAAGGAACGATTCATCTTTCTGCTCTTATGTGCGGAGAGGAGAGAAGCCAGATAATATCAAGGATTAAGCTTGATCTTAAAAAAGATAAACCGGTAAAAGTCATAAGTACCCAGCTTGTGGAAGCCGGTGTAGATATTGATTTTCCGGTTGTTTATCGTGCACTCGCTGGCATGGATTCAATAGCTCAGGCAGCAGGTCGATGTAATCGCGAAGGAAAGCTAAATAAAGACGGGAAGCTCGGTAAGGTTGTAGTTTTTAATCCTCCAAAATCTGCACCAGCAGGTCTTTTGCGCAAGGGTGAAGATGCTAGTAAAACCCTATTAAGGCTTAGAGATAGAATCGAGCTTGGACCTGAACTATTCATAGATTACTTTAAAGCCTTCTATTCATCCGTTAATGACTTTGATAAATCTGCATTTAGTGAACGGCTCGTGAAAGAATCTGGAGATTTCAAATTTCAGTTTCGTACTTTCTCTCAGGCATTTAAACTGATAGATGATCAGAAACAGAAAGGTATCATTATATGGTACAAAGGGGATAAGTATGACAGTAAAAATTTAATCGAGAAGTTAAGAAAGACAGGTCCGAATCACGGACTGTTAAGAAAGCTGCAGAGATTTACTGTAAACGTACCTGAACGGATTTTTAATAAATTGCTGGAAGATGGTTTTATAAATGACTCAGAAACTTTTGGATATGCAGTACAATTCAGAGATGAATTATATCAAACTGGAACAGGGCTTATGTATGACCCTGCATGGGATTCATCATCGTTAGTTTTCTAAAATTGGAGGTGGGGATTGGAAAAAGAATATTTTAATAAAACATTCTGCCTTGAAGTATGGGGTGATTATGCCTGTTTTACAAGGCCGGAGATGAAAGTGGAGCGGGTCAGCTATGATGTAATAACCCCATCAGCCGCCCGTGCTATATTTGAAGCAATCTTCTGGAAACCAGCAATTCAGTGGAAAATCAGGAAAATTGAAGTATTGAATCCTATACGATGGATTTCTGTAAGGAGGAATGAAGTGGGTACTGTAATGAGTGATAGATCATCAGGTATTTATATTGAAGATCACAGGCAACAGAGGGCCGGGCTTTTATTAAGGGATGTTCGATACAGATTGCATGCTGAACTGACTTTTATACCTGTTGATAAAAGAAAAAAAACAATTCATGAAACTCCTGATTTTCTTATAAGTGATGATGAAAAGAATGATTTCAAAAAAGATGAAAATCCAGGTAAATATAATGCCATGTTTGAAAGGCGTGCTAAAAAAGGACAATGCTTTAATCAGCCTTATCTGGGATGCAGAGAGTTCAGTTGCAATTTCAGATTTATTGATGATATAGAAAATGAAGAACTTTTACAGCCACCACTTAACGAAACACGTGACATGGGCTTCATGCTGTATGATCTCGATTTTGATGATCCCAACGATATAAAGCCTGCGTTTTTTAGAGTTAATATTGAAGACGGTGTTATAGCAGTTCCTGATTGGGATAGTGAGGAGGTGCGCAGATGATCTTGCAGGCGTTATATGAATACTATCAAAGAAAGGCATCCGATCCGGATAGTGATATTGCACCTGAGGGGTGGGAGTGGAAAGAAATTCCGTTTCTTATATTGATTAGTGAGAAAGGCGTATTTATTAATTTAGTTGATACTCGTGAGCAAAATAATGGGAAAGCAAAAGCCAAGCGATTCTTAGTTCCTCATGCTGATGTTAGAACTGGGCCAAATGCATGGAAGCAAGCAAATTTATTATGGGATCATTATGGATATCTTATAGGACACCCAAAGACAGATAGCAAAAAAGATGTTGAAATGGCTACTAAACAATTATCAGTGTTTATTGAAAAAATTCAGAATCTAAATAATAAATTTGCAGATGATAATTTACTCAATGCAGTAAAGTCATTTTATGACAATGAAGAACATAAGAAAATATTCTGTGATGAGAAATGGCCTGAATGCGCGAAGATCACAGGATGCAATTTAACATTCAGTATTGATAAACAGGAAAATATTGTTTTCAATTCAAAAATAATTCAGGATTTCATTAGCTCACAAAATAATGAAATTAGAAATGAAGATGGCGATGACAGTAATACAGTTAATATTGAAGGAATTTGTTTAATCAGCGGTGAAAAAAGTGTTATTAGACGAACTCACAGCAGAACTCCAATCAATAAAGATACTAAATCACTAATTGCTATACAGAAAAGTTCAGGATATGATTCTTATGGAAAAACTCAAGCGTACAATGCTCCAGTTGGTCAAAAGGCTGAGTTTGCTTATACGACAGCACTTAATACACTGCTTCAAAATAGAGATAATCGTTTTCAATTAGCAGATGCATCGGTTGTATTTTGGGCAAAAAAGAAAAAGGATTTAGCTTTTAATCTTGAGGATCATTTTAAATGGTATATTGATGATTCGCCTAAAGATGATCCGGATAGAGGAATACATTCTGTAAAAGCTTTATATAATTCTTTTCATTCAGGGAATATTGCATTTGATGATGGAAATAGTTTTTATGTTCTGGGCCTTGCACCTAATTCTGCACGAATATCGGTGAGATTCTGGAAGACCGGTACTGTTGGTGATTTTTCGAATAAGATTAAGCAGCATTTCGATGATTTTGAAATTGTGCGGTCTGAAAAAGATCCGGAATATCTTTCTCTTGGACGTATTCTTAGATCAATAGTTTTAGAATATAAAATGGAAAATGTCCCGCCAAATCTTGCAGGTAAAGTTGTTGAATGTATTCTTGATGGTACACCCTACCCGGAAACTTTACTTAATCTTTGTATAAATCGCATTCGTGCAGAGAGACATGTTACGAGAGCTAGAGCTGCAATAGTTAAAGCCTGTTTAAACAGGCATAATAGATATTATAAAAGGAATGTTAAGGAGGTTCTCATGAGTCTGGATAGAACAAATGTAAATATCGGGTACAGAATCGGAAGGCTTTTTGCTGTACTTGAAAAAATTGATGAAGAGGGTGGCAGTGGAACAATCCGTGAAAGGTTTTACAGCGCGGCATCGAGCAGTCCGGCGACAGTTTTTTCAAGACTACTGACTTTAAAAAATCATCACCTTGCAAAGTTGGAGAATCAGGGAAGGAAAATAAATTTTGAGAAAGAAATTGGAGAGATTTTTGAAGCGATAACAGATTTTCCTTCACATTTAGTATTAAAAGAACAGGGACAATTTGCAATTGGTTATTATCATCAAAGGCAGAATTATTTTGTATCTAAAAGTGAAAATAAAGATAAGGAGATATAATATGGCAAGTGTTAATAAAAGATATGATTTTGTGATGTTTTTCGATGTAAAAGACGGGAACCCTAATGGTGATCCTGATGCGGGAAATCTTCCAAGAATTGATGCTGAAACAGGAATGGGGCTTGTTACAGATGTTTGTTTAAAACGTAAAGTAAGAAATTATGTGCAAATAGTAAAATCAGGTGCTGAAGGGTATGATGTTTTTGTTAAGTCTAAAGAACTTTCTGGAGAGGATACAGTTCTTAATAAAGCCATACGTTTAGGATATGAAGAATTAGGTATAGATCTAAAATCAGAAAAAACAATAAGCGGAGAAAAGAGGGAAAAATCAGGTAAAGCACAAGGTGATGAAGTAAAAAAGGGCAGAGAATTGATGTGCAAAAAGTTTTTTGACATTCGTACTTTCGGTGCAGTATTAAGTACTGGAGCAAATGCGGGACAGGTTAGAGGACCGATTCAAATGGCATTTGCACGATCTTTAGAGCCGATAGTAGCTCTTGAGCATGCAATAACAGTCTGCGCCGCCAGAATGGAAGAAAAATCATATGAAGAGCAGGTTGGTATTCAAGGTCGTAAGTTCACTGTACCCTATGGACTATACCGTACACATGGATTTGTATCTGCCCATTTAGCAGAACAGACAAAATTTAAATTTGAAGACCTTGAGTTATTTTGGAAAGCTCTACAGGATATGTTCGATCATGACCACTCAGCTGCTAGAGGACTAATGAGTACAAGGCAGATAGTAGTTTTTGAACATGAGACAGCTCTTGGTAATAAGCCTGCTCACGAACTGTTTGAGCGAGTAACATGGAAAAGAACAACTGATGGCCCTTCCCGTGATTATACTGATTATGATATATTACTCGATAATAAGAAAATAGATAAAACTGAAAGGCTTAAATTTGTTAAAGTCTCCTGACGCTGATTCTCCTGACCTTTTTTTCATTTCAAACTGGTCAGGAGATAATACTCATTTGATAAGCTGGCAATTACCGTATTATATTTGATGAAAACATGACAGTAATAAATATATATGAGATCAAACACAGGCAGGAGGCCTACCATGATTAAAAAACATATAATAAAAGAAGAGGGTAAACCTGTAGCAGTAATTCTGGATTATAAGGAATACATGGAATTAAAAGCAATGGCTGAAGACAAATCGGACTATTATTCAGCAATAGAAACGAAACGCAATAATAAAAAATGGGTCTCTCATGAGGAACTGAAAAAGGAATTCGGTGTAAAATAAAAAATCTCTATAATTTATAAATATATACCGGGAATAACTATCTGATCTAAACCAATGTACTCCGAAGACAACTACATACAGCTTTCAGCAATACAGCACTATGTGTTCTGTCCCCGTCAGTGCGCCCTTATCCATGTCCACGGCATATGGCAGGAAAACATTTTTACCGCAAAAGGGAAAATACTTCACGAAAAGGTCGATTCAGGAGAAGATGAATCCCGGGGTGATAAAACTATAACCCGCAGTCTCAATATATACAGCAAACGCCTCGGTCTGTCAGGGCGATGTGACGTAGTTGAGATAACCGAAGACAATAATGAAATTAAACCTTACCCTGTTGAATATAAATCGGGGAAACCAAAAAACAACATCAGCGATATGGCTCAGCTCTGCGCACAGGCCCTCTGTCTCGAAGAAATGATGGGAGTCCCTGTTTCTGAAGCTGCCATATTCTACGGACGCCCCAGAAGGCGCGAGTTAATCGAAATTGACAGCCATCTAAGAAAACAGACCGAGGAAATAATAATCCATATACACTCAATGATAGAAAACAGAATAGTTCCTGAAGCAAAGTACGGGAAAAAATGTGACACCTGCTCATTAAACAGCACCTGCATGCCAAAAACAGGACATAAAAAGGTGAAAAAATACATTGAGGAGCTGTATAAAGAAAATGAAGAGACATCCTAACACCCTTTATCTCACCTCATCCGTTGCTTTTACGAAATCTTCTTCAACGGCATATCAGCAGCATGCTTACAATAAAGATGGCTTAATATGTGCTTTACTGGTAAAAATCTTGAAAGTGATTCTGCTTTCTAATAAGCTGTATAGGAATGGATGTAATGATTTGTAGAGTATATTTTATTCAATGAAAATCAGGAGAAAACATGACACCTTCAATTAAAAGAATTCTTGATGAAGTAAACAAATTATCACCTTTTGAGCGGGTAGAGATTATTGACCTGATTCTGGAAAGTTTTGATGACAGAACGGGCAAGGAGATTGAGTCAGCATGGATAGATGAGGCGAGAATCCGTATTGAATCTTACAGGAGAGGTGAAATCGGAACAAAAACCGAAGATGAAGTTTTCAGCAGTATAGTGAGTGAGAGTAAATGAATAAAATAATATTCATTGATAAAGCATCGGAGGAATTACATGCCGCTGTAAAATATTACAACAAAGAACGCCCAGGTCTTGGTTTTGAGTTCGCAAATGAAGTAAAATCAACATTATCAAGAATACGACTTCATCCGGAAGTTTGGGCCGAAATTGATGAAGGGATAAGGAAATGTATTGTTAAACGATTTCCATATGCGCTTCTTTATTTATTTGATAATTCAAAAATTGTGATAATAGCAGTCATGCATATGAAAAAAAAGCCGGGCTATTGGAAAACCAGAATTCCTGATTGAGGAGCTGTATAAACAACATGAAGAGACATCTTAACACACTTTATATTACCTCACCCGATGCTTTTATCCGGAAAGAAGGGATGACCTTTGTAGTGGAAGTTAACGATAAAAAAGCTCTCCAGGCCCCTGTGCACACTATTGAAAATATTGTCTGCTTCGGCTTTAAGCCGGTTACTCCTGCTTTAATGGCATTCTGCACTGAAAATAATATAGGTATAAGCTATCTTTCAATGCATGGTAAATTTCTTGCCCGTGTCTATGGTGAGCAGCGCGGTAACGTTTTATTGAGAAAAGCGCAATACACCATGTCAGATTCAGAGGAAAAATCTCTTGATATTGCAAAGAACATCGTTGCTGCAAAAATTACCAATTCAAGAAATCTTCTCCAAAGACATATTCGAAACCATACTGATAATGAAGATGGTTTAATATCTGAAGCAATATCAAAGCTTGCACGCTGCATAAATCTGGTAAAAACCGCTGAATCCCTTGATACCTTAAGAGGGTACGAAGGTGACTCGGCTTCAACATATTTCGGATGTTTCAACTGTCTCATTACATCCCAGAAAGAAGACTTTGTTATGAATGGCAGAACAAAAAGGCCCCCTCTTGATTTTGTAAACGCTCTCCTGTCATTTATTTACATGCTCCTTGTGAATGACCTCAGGTCTGCTATGGAAACAACCGGTCTTGACCCACAGGTCGGATTTCTGCATAGACTAAGGCCCGGCAGGCCAAGCCTTGCTCTTGATCTTATGGAGGAATTCAGGGCATATATAGCGGACAGAGTGGCTCTAAACCTGATAAACCTTAAGCAGCTGAATAAAAATGATTTCGAAGTCAGGGAAACAGGAGAAATAAGGATAAGTGATAAAGGACGGAAGGAAGTTCTTGTTGCATATCAGAAAAAGAAGGATGAAGTTATTGAACATCCCTTCTTAGGTGAGAAAACAACAGTGGGTCTTCTTCCACATATACAGGCCATGCTCCTTGCCAGATACATAAGGGGCGACATAAGTGAATACCCCCCCTTTTATATTAAATGAGGTAAATTATGCTGGTATTAGTAACATACGATGTATCAACACTTACAGATAATGGAACACGCAGGCTCAGAAAAGTTGCGAAAACCTGTGTAAATTACGGAATAAGAGTCCAGCAGTCAGTATTCGAATGTAATGTTGCCCCCCATCAGTGGGAACACTTAAAACATCAGCTTCTCACTCTCTATAATCCGGAAGAAGATAGTTTGCGTTTCTATTTTCTGGGGAGCAACTGGAAAAGACGGGTTGAACATCATGGCTTATCTCCTTCAATTGAACATGGGGAGCCTATGATAATTTAAGCGCTAACCACAAGCTCACAGAAAAACCTGGCGGGTTAGCGGAGGAAGTTTTCTTCTATTATATAACGCCCTGTATTATATATTATTTTCAATAAACCTCTGATCATTGAAAACTTTTATTGACATAAAGGTATATTAGCATTTTAACTCTTAAAGTCCTGATTTAATCAGCAGCTAAAATCGGGCGGTCACGCCCCACGCGGGCGTGTGGATTGAAACGTAGTACTGGGAGTTAATAATAAAAACGAAGTAAGTCACGCCCCACGCGGGCGTGTGGATTGAAACTTTAAATCTAAAGGATGGGAGCCTAAAGACTTAACGTCACGCCCCACGCGGGCGTGTGGATTGAAACACTCTTGTAGTCATGGGATATACCGGGAAGAAGGGTCACGCCCCACGCGGGCGTGTGGATTGAAACTTTAGTACCCTGCTTGTAATTTTGCTGTACTTCTGTCACGCCCCACGCGGGCGTGTGGATTGAAACATCGAAATAGCTACAGCATACAATCTGAATCCGTTTGTCACGCCCCACGCGGGCGTGTGGATTGAAACATTATCTTAAAAACAATTCCGAAGTTCCTCCAAATGTCACGCCCCACGCGGGCGTGTGGATTGAAACTGTCTAAAGTGAACCATTGAAACCGGATCATATGTGTCACGCCCCACGCGGGCGTGTGGATTGAAACCCGTCTATTTCTATTATATATGATAGCTCATGCATTGTCACGCCCCACGCGGGCGTGTGGATTGAAACTTAAAGTTGACAAATTATCACATAAGTATAATACACGTCACGCCCCACGCGGGCGTGTGGATTGAAACCCCTTCTGATGCAACATATATAACTTTTCCTTTCAGGTCACGCCCCACGCGGGCGTGTGGATTGAAACGGATAAACCTTAATAATGATGAATCTGAATTAAAGTCACGCCCCACGCGGGCGTGTGGATTGAAACGCTGTTATCTGCCCTTAACGGCACCGACGACACTGTCACGCCCCACGCGGGCGTGTGGATTGAAACGACAAAGTAAAACAACATCTTAAAAGAAAATATAAGTCACGCCCCACGCGGGCGTGTGGATTGAAACATGTGACTCTCCATTATTATTTTAATCTATGGTCATGTCACGCCCCACGCGGGCGTGTGGATTGAAACAATATGCCGAAACTGATGAGACTCAAACAAGAATGTCACGCCCCACGCGGGAGTGTGGATTGAAACGGAGTAATCCGGATTATCCCGCATATCACCGTAATGTCACGCCCCACGCGGGCGTGTGGATTGAAACGTGGCGAAGGGAATGATAATGCCTGATGGATTTTATGGTCACGCCCCACGCGGGCGTGTGGATTGAAACAAAAGAATTTACTCCGATTCAGGAGGGATTGAAATTGTCACGCCCCACGCGGGCGTGTGGATTGAAACATCAAAGTCGAAAACTGCCGCCGTCAAAATCTGAGTCACGCCCCACGCGGGCGTGTGGATTGAAACATGGATCATCCGGAACAAGAAATAATTGACTCATATTGTCACGCCCCACGCGGGCGTGTGGATTGAAACCCTTGATAAAATTAAGAGAGCTTGCAGGTAATTGGTCACGCCCCACGCGGGCGTGTGGATTGAAACAAACTGAATGTTTTTTAATCCACACTGATTACCGTCACGCCCCACGCGGGCGTGTGGATTGAAACATCTATGCCAAGCCTGTCAAGAGAAACATAGAAAGTCACGCCCCACGCGGGCGTGTGGATTGAAACGCGAACATTCCAGTGCCAATCAGCCTAATATCCTGTCACGCCCCACGCGGGCGTGTGGATTGAAACATGGAATGGATGCTTGATAGGGTAGATAAATTGTTATCTAAAGCGATATAGTCACCCTCAAGTCAAAAATTAAAAATCCCTTGGTTATGTGAAGGCACTTTTAATTTTTGACTTGAGGAGCAATTGATTACAAGCGTTTATAGTAAAATATTAGCAAATATAGCATATAATTGTCAAAGGGAAATATATACATATTGATTTCTAAAATTGATTATAAAGGAAAAATAATATTGTAAAATACCCTCAAAATAGGTGCTTAGAAATGTTTAAAATAACAATAAATCAAAAGTCACGCCCCACGCGGGCGTGTGGATTTCGTTATCTAAAGCGATATAGTCACCCTCAAGTCAAAAATTAAAAATCCCCTGGTTATGTGAAGGCACTTTTAATTTTTGACTTGAGGAGCAATTGATTACAAGCGTTTATAGTAAAATATTAGCAAATATAGCATATAATTGTCAAAGGGAAATATATACATATTGATTTCTAAAATTGATTATAAAGGAAAAATAATATTGTAAAATATCCTCAAAATAGGTGCTTAAAAATGTTTAAAATAACACAACAAAAAAAACCACAAAGTCAATTTCCATATTATATTAAATAAACAAAAGTTAAAAGGGGTACCAATATGAAAAGAAGCAGATTCCACTTCGCGGCATTAATCGCAGTAATTTTATCTGTGGCAGCATGTTCCGGCGACATGACTGGAGGCCACCACTCATCAAAGACCGGCATGGATCAGCTTTTTATTCAGGGGATGATACCTCATCATGCTGATGCAATAGACATGGCAAAAATGGCCCTGGAAAAATCGCAGAAGGATGAAATAAAAAAACTGGCAGCAGAAATAATAAAAGCCCAGGAATCGGAAATCGGGATGATGAAAAGATGGTATAAAGAATGGTACAGTACTGATGTCCCTTCTTTTAAAAAAGGAAATGTTTCAATGGGGCACGGCATGTCTATGAATATGAGCATGATGCTCATGGACCTTAAGGAACTGGAAAAAGCTCCCGATTTTGATAAAAGGTTTCTGGAGATGATGGTGGACCATCACAAAATGGCTGTAATGATGTCCGGCATGATTATTGACAGCAGACGGGCGGAGATGAGAAAACTTGCAAAAGAGATAAGCATTGCCCAGTCAGATGAAATCGAAGCCATGATTCAGTGGTATATCAAATGGTATGGGGCGTGGTAGAGCGTATAGTTAAGTAATTAACATTGAATGTAAATTATAGAAAAAATTAAATAAGTCAGATCAATTCCAGGCAAAACCCTCTCCCGGCTAGACGGGAGAGGGTGCGCGAGCGTCAGCAATGCGCGGGTGAGGGAAATTTCAATGCAAACAGGCTTTTTTTAAAATTTTTCTTGTATTATATTTTAATCCTGTATATAATATAATAAATTAGGCAGTTCTTTATTTATTATACAGGGTGAATTGTTTGAAACTGATAGATGCTTTGCAGAATAAAATCACCCGACTTGCCGGGATAAATACAGATAACTTCACTTCAAAGGAGATACTGGAGCTCCGCGGAGCAATTATCTTTATATCAGTCACTTCAGCTACCTCCGTAATCGGTGTTATTTTTCAGTATTTTGCAGGGCATAATCTGCAGATTCTTCTCCCCACAATTCTTCTTTATTCAGCTGCCATATATTTTTCATACAGGCTCTTTCTGCGTAAGCTGAATAAGCGGAACAGCAATATGTATGCCTCCCTTGTTGCGCTAATTATGTTTTCCATACCCGTGCTGGCGCGTTATAATTACACGGTAAATGTTGACTGGCTTTATGCTGCACAAAGCGGTCATATTAACTGGATGCTCATAACCAACCTCATTGCTTTTCAGTTCCTTTATAACAAGCGTATTTATAAGTTTATGATTATTCTTGTTCTTTTAAATATTGTTCTTTTCTACATTCTGGCATGGCTCAATGGTGTGGAAATGCCTTTCCATACATACAGCAACGGCACTGTGAATTACGGGGTCATGAGTTCCAGGGAGATCTATTCCATACTCATGATGACAATTATTGTTTTTCTCTCCTACAGAAATATAGAAGAGGTGGAGAAGTTTGAAAGGCTTTCATCATACCAGGAGAATCTTATACGTGAATATGCTGCAGAACAGGCGCAGATGAGCGAACATCTCCAGGCACAATATGAGGAGCTTGAGGCTCAGTACGAAGAGATAGAGCAGATGAATGAGGAGATGGAAGAGGCACAGCGTGAGATTCTTAAAAGCAATGATGATCTCATAAGGGAGAAGAGGATACTCTCAACAACCCTCGATTCCGTTGATGAAGGAATAGTTGCCATCTCTTCTTCCATGAAGGTCGAAACTATAAATAACAAAGCCTGCGCAATACTCGGTGCAGTTTGCAGCAGCGCAGTCGGGGATGATGCATCGGATATTATAAGAATAACAAAGCCCGATGGGACTATGCTCAATATAACCTCCCCCGATTTTCTATCAGGAACTGATTCTCTAAATCTATACAACAGCGGTACCTTTAAAAGGAGTGACGGATCAGCCAGAGATATAGCGGTAAAATCTTCCCCCATTATGGTTGATGATACTGTTCATGGATATGTAATAGTTATAGGTGATGTTACTGAGCTTAAGAAGATGAAGGAACAGATGATTCAGTCATCCAAACTCGATTCCATCGGTATTTTTGCCGGAGGGATTGCTCACGATTTTAATAACTTTTTAACTTCAATGCTCGGCTGTCTCGGCCTTGTTAAGAGGGACAGGGCAATTGAGGAGGGGAGTGACAGTTTTAAATATCTCCATGATGCTGAAACAATCGTCTACAGGGCAAAGGGTCTCACCGAACAGCTCCTCACTTTTGCAAAGGGGGGTGAGCCTGTAAAAAAGGTTATATCTGTTAAAGAGATAATCCGGAATTCCCTTGATTTTATTTTGAGCGGCACAAGTATAACCTATCATTGTAATATTACAAATGATTTATGGCATACCGATGTTGATGAATCGCAGATTATGCAGGTAATCAATAATCTTATTATTAACGCTGCACAGGCCATGCCTGATGGAGGTGAAGTTTCTCTATCTGTGACAAATATCATCCTTAATGAGAATAACAGGCACTCCCTCCCTGCCGGCGGTTATGTAAAAATTGAAGTCTCAGACTGCGGAAAAGGGATCGATCCTGAGCTGGCAGAAAATATTTTTGATCCCTTTTTTACCACTAAGGAGAGCGGCACAGGCCTTGGGCTTTCTGTGGCCTACTCAATTATTGTAAAGCATGGCGGTGCTATTTTCGCCGGAAATAGTGAAAAAGGGGGGGCTCAATTTTCTATTCTTCTTCCCGCAGCAGATGAATATGCGGATAATTGCAGTGAAGAAAAGAATGGTACTGCCGGATTTTCGGGCCGTGTTCTCCTCATGGATGATGATGATATGATAAGAGATATCGGGGGTAATCTCCTCTCCACACTTGGGCTTAATGTGGTGACAGCATCAAATGGTGAAGAGGCTGTTTCACTTTATCGTGAATACAGGAATATGGGTCTTCACTTCGACCTGGTTATCCTTGACCTGACAATTAAAGGGGGAATGGGGGGGAAGGAGACTTTTGATATAATGAAAAGTATTGATCCCGGTATCAGGGCAGTTGTTTCAAGCGGATATTCTGTTGATTCACTCATGTCAGGGTATAGTGAATACGGTTTTTCCGGCGTTTTAAAAAAACCCTATACCTTCGAAGAGCTGACAGCAATCCTTGACCATGTTCTCAACGGGTGCTAATAATAGTTCAACCCGTTTACGGAGACAGTTTAAAATTTATGACTCAATCCGAATTTTTGGTAAAAGTAATATTATTTTTATCCACATCTATTGAAGTTTTCCCCCTGTCCCCCAAAGGGGGCAGGAGTTATCTATTCTCACTCTGAAAATATAGCTGTTACCATTTTGATAACTACTCCCTTTATATTGTTCCGAAAATCTTTTACAAGCTCAACAATATAAAAGGATGTTTTAATACTTTAATTCATCAACTTGCTCAAGTTTTTATTTTACGTGCCCCCTTTGGGGGACAGGGGGAATGAAGCTTGTTATGTTTCCCAATATTCCGGAAAGAGTCGAATTTGTTAATCCGCAGGTTATTTCAGCCGGGGGCTGTATCAGACAGGCCTTGTCTCTCCTTCATTTTCCATGATTTTATAGTACTCTTCCCATGCTGCTTCAATATCCTTTGCATCCTCTTCTTTGAGCTTTTCAATAATGAACCCGGCATGTACAAGCACCTTGTCCCCTATGGTAATATCGGGCACCATTGCGCAATTTACAGAAGTTTCAATCCCTCTCGCTTCAGCCGTGGCATAGCTCCCTTCAATTTTGTTTATAGTCATTGGTATTGCAAGGCACATGTTTTTTCTCCTTTTTAACTCTATTGCTTAAATAATAAATTGGCTGCGCCAGCCTAATTTTTAACAGATGCGCGGGAGCTGCTCCTCTATAAGAAGAGGGAGGAGTCTTTTGCCTCCGATATATGTTTTAACATAAACCTTTCCCGGATATGCAGCATCAATTTCTCCTATAACAGCCGCCTCTCTCCCCGATTTGTCTCTTCTTAATTCATTCACTATTCCCTCTGCTGCATCTTTCTCTGCAACAATAACAATCTTTCCTTCATTTGCCACATATAAAGGATCAAGGCCCAGAAGATCACAAATACCCCTGACTTCATCTTTTACAGGAACCGCTTCCTCTTCTATACATGCAGAAAAGGGTTTGTCAAGGGTGATTTCATTGAGCACTGATGCCAATCCTCCCCGTGTAGCGTCCCTTATAAACTTAATCCCGTTCCCATGTTTTAATGATATTTTTTCAATCATACTGTTAAGACTTGCGCAATCCGATTTAAGATCCCCGGAAAATTTAAGTTCATTTCTTAAAGACATTATGGTAATCCCATGGTCTCCCAGTGTGCCGCTCACTATTATTTTATCACCGGTTTTTATCTCATCTCTAAGGAGCCGGTTTTTAAAAACACCAATCCCCGATGTATTAATAAAAATTTTATCACCCTTCCCCTTTGGGACAATTTTTGTGTCCCCTGTTACAATTTTTACACCTGCCGCGTCAGCTTCAATTCTCATTGACTCAAGTATCTTTCCCAGAGAATCAAAGTCAAATCCCTCTTCAAGAATCAGGGAGCAGGAGAGATAAAGCGGCACCGCACCCATTACAGCAAGATCGTTTACTGTGCCGTTTACAGCAAGTTTCCCGATATCACCGCCGGGGAAGAAAATCGGTGTTATAGTGTATGAATCTGTGGTAAATGCAATTTTTGATCCCGGAAGATCAAGTACAGCTGAGTCATCTATCTGTACAGAGTCTTTACCCAGTTTCTCTTTTATAACGTTGTTTATCATGTCATTCATAAGTTTGCCGCCGCTTCCGTGGCCCGGCATAATTTTTTTCATTACTTCCTCCAGTATCTGTAGTAAGCTGAACAGGGGCCTTCGCTTGAAACCATGCATGGGCCGATAGCATGTTCAGGGGAGCATCCTTTATCAAAGAGGGGGCATTCCGGAGGGAGGATGAGGCCTCTTAAAAGATCGCCGCATCTGCATCCCGGGTGTTCCTTCGAGGGGGGGACTGCAACATCGAATTTTTTCCCCGCGTCAAAGCTGCTGTATTTATCCTTAATAGAAAGACCGCTCCCTGGCACAATCCCGAGTCCCCTCCATTCGCTGTCTGTAATGTCAAACACTGAATTTATAATTTCCATGGCGCGGATATTCCCGCCATCCCTTACTGCGGAGGTGTAGCCGTTTTTAATGGAAATATCCTGATTTTTAATCATATCAAGAAGAGATATAACACCGGTAATAAGGTCTTCTGTTTCAAAACCGGAAATAACACCCGGTTTCCCGTATTTCTCTGCAATAAAATTCCAGGGTGACTTCCCTATAATTGTGCTCACATGACCCGGGATTATAAAGCCGTCAATTTTAACCTCATCAGCATTCAGGAGAGCATCAACCGCAGGGGGGGTCAGTTTATTTCCGCAAAGTAGAGAGAAGTTTTTTATCCCTCTTTTTTCTGCCTCAAGGAGAGTCAACGCCTCCGAAGGTGCGGTAGTTTCAAAACCTACGCTTATAAGGAGAACTTCCCTGTCCTGATTTTTCTCTGCAATATCAATGGCATCAAGAGGGGAGTATATTATCCGTACATCCATGCCCTCGCTCTTCTCCATCGCCAGAGAGCTGTATGATGATGGGACTTTTATCATGTCGCCGAATGTGGCAATAATAGCATCCTTATATTTTGCTATTGCAATTCCCCTGTCAAGATAACTGTTCGGGGTTACACAGACCGGACATCCCGGGCCGTCAATAAGTGTAAGGCCGGGGGGGAGCATATCTTTTACCCCGGTTTTAAAAAACTGGGCAGTATGGGTTCCGCATACCTCCATAATCCTCACTTCATTATCTATATTGCGTTTCTGCAGGTGCTGTGTCAGTTTTATAATCAGTTCTCTTTTCATATTATATCCATACCCCGGGAAAGGGATTATTAAAATTTTACAGTTTAAAAATAGGTTGATTAATTCTTAAAAAAAACAAATCTGACACAATTAAATATCATTGTGTTTTTATGTCAATATTAATGAAGACTCTGATATTAAATAAGGGATTCCAAATAGGAAGTCCCCAGATAGAGTAAAATTATATTCAGCATCAATTGGAAAAATCCCGGAATTATAGATGAACAATAAAAACAGTATTTTAAAACATAGTCAAAGCATTGAGATTTTTCTTAATTATTCCGCGGTTATTATATTCCCCTTTTCTATTATTGCTCTTCAGGCTGTGCTGTTTCATCTCCTCATGATTGTCTCTAATTATCAGCAGGCTTCAATAATAATTTCTATTGCTCTTTTCGGCATTGCCTTTGGCGGCCTTGTGAGTTTTTATCTTCTCCGCTTTAATCAGTCTCTGGTAATGATCCTTGCTTCAATTTCCTTTGTCTTTTCAGTCGGGCTTTCCTATTACAGTATTGTAAGACTCGATAATTTCAATTTCCCCTGGATGATGATTTTCCCTTTTTTCTCAGCTTCCCTGGTTGCATCAGCAGTTTTTTCCAGGGCAAACTCTCATCGGGTATACTTTGTTGATCTAACAGCCTCTGCTCTGGGGGTAGTTTTCCCTATTATAGCTGTCTATTTTTTTAAATCAGAAAATACCCTTATTATGCTCATGATCCTCCCTATAGTCTATATTATTCTTCAGCTTTTCACAGTCAAAAACATGACAGTAAGGTTAACAGGGCAGATAATTTCCGCTTTATCTATTGTTTTTATAATTCTCTTTCTTATAATGAATATCCGTATCCCCACAGTGATTAATGCTCTGGACTATGAGGAAAAAATTATTCCCTCACTTTCAAAGGATCTGGAGAGAGAAATAATCAGCAGTGTATACAGTAAAAACCATGACGGGACAAAATATATTTTAAGTACTGATGATCCGGATAAAGCCCTTATGGCAAAGAGTGTGCTCAACAGCACACCCTACTACCCCTTTGTTATGGATTTAAACCGGAATTTTAAACCATCCTTTTCTGCGGAAAAGAATTACAAAATTTATACTGAGAAACTTTCCAGCTACACTTTTCTCTACTCAAGGGACAGTCTGGTGGGGCGTGTTGAGTATATAACAAAGACCGATTTTGATTATTTTTATATCAATAACGGGTCATTTTTCGACAGGGTAATATTTCGTTATAGGGGTTCAAAGTACGATATCCGGTTCCCAAATTATATTGAGGATGCAAAAGTGTTTATTGTGGGCGCTTCAGCAGACGGAATAGTAAAGTCTCTTAAAAGACTCCCTGGAAAGCCTGAAATCACAGGTGTGGAGTTTAATCCGATAATTCATGAAACAATGTCTTCCGGTTATTTTTTTGAAAAATCGGAAAGGGCTTATGAAAATACATTGATCCACCGCACAGAGGGGAGGGCCTTTTTACGAAGCAGTGATGAACGCTATGATATGATTACCCACATGAATAATCATGCAGAACATGGCGCCATATGTACAATAGCCCCTGAATATCTCCACACTGTTGAGGCGATACAGGAGATGCTTGGTTGTCTTACCGACAGGGGGATCCTTGTATATGAGGAGATTTTGTGGACCACCAGGGCTCACTGGTTTTTTTATAAGTTTATCAATACCATTGTTCATGCCCTGAAGGGGATGGGGGTTGAGAATCCAGGGGACCATATTCTGGTGTATCAGTGGGACTACTGGAATTACTCCAGGCCTGCAGTAAGGTCTGTAGTAATTAAAAGAACACCTTTTACTGAAGAAGAGAAAAGGCTTATTAATAAAAATCTTAACTATTATCTGACAAACAAAAAGCTTCCTCTTATGTCGAGCAGGCAGCCCATACTCGCTTTCCCCGGGAAAAATATACGGGGGAAGGTTGGTGATATTATCCGGGGTCTCCCCATTGAGAATTATCAGCTCCCTGACTATTACTGGTTTGATGATTTCGAAAAAGATGTATTGTCCAGGCTGGAGAAACAGTATGATCGGGACTTTGTTAAGTCATTATATAATTTTTATCCTAAAGAGGAGATCACCAGAGGATTCGATTTTGTTAATACTGTCCATAATTTCAGGCAGGGGCGCTATATATTAAAAAGGGGGATTTCCGCAGAGGATGAATCCAGATATAAAGAGCTGCTTGATAAAACAGATTATTCATATAAAATGGATATCACCCCTATAACTGATGACAGCCCATTTCCGTATAATGTTTTTGAAGAAAAGAAAGAGGTCCTGAAAATACTGAAAATTACCGGTTATCTTTCTCTTTTAATATTTTTTCCGGTTTTTCTTCTCATGATCCGGAAGTATAAATCTTACAGGTTCACTCTTCTGAATCATACTCTGTTTTTTTCATTTACAGGAATAGGCTTTATGCTGGTTGAAATAGTTCTAATGCAGTTTTTTCAGAGATTTATAGGTGCCCCTGTCTACTCTGTAATAATAACACTGGGGGGGCTCCTCTTTTTCAGCGGACTGGGGAGTATTGTTTCTTCAGGGTGGAGCAGACTGGGAGTTCATATCGCTGTATTCCTGATTCCGGCAGTACTATATCTTTATCATACATGGCTTGATACAGTATTTGCTTTTTTTGCACCATTTTCTTTTGAAGCAAGGCTCTATCTTGCAGTAATTATGATGATCCCCATTTCATTCTTAATGGGTGTGCCATTCCCCAGGGCCATGGAAAAGATTAAAAAAGATATTTCCCGGGAGTATGCTACATTGATGTATGCAATCAGCGGCGGTGCAGGGGCAGTTGCAGCTGTTTCCGCTATTTATTTTAATATTACCTACGGTTTTTTATTTACTTTTTTACTGGGCATGGCAGCTTATGCAGCAGGTGCACTGCTCCTGCTGTTTATACTTAAAGGCGAAGAGTAGAAGTACGTAAAAACAAGCTTGATAGAAGGAGATTAGAGAAATTGGGAAAAGTATATTTATCAGATATTGAAATAGCGCAAAAAGCTGAGTTGAAGCATATTAAGGAGATTGCAGCTATCCTTAATTTAACCGAAGATGATATAGAGTATTACGGCAAGTATAAAGCCAAAATAAATCTTGATGTATTAAAAGAGAAGAAGCCTGATGCAAAGTTAATTTTAACCACTGCAATTACTCCGACACCGGCAGGTGAGGGGAAGTCCACAACTACTGTCGGCCTGGGGCAGGCATTAAATCGTATAGGGAAAAAGTGTACAATAGCTCTTCGCGAACCATCTCTCGGCCCATGCTTCGGTATAAAGGGTGGAGCTGCAGGTGGTGGATATTCCCAGGTTGTTCCAATGGAGGATATTAACCTTCATTTTACAGGGGATATTCATGCAATCGGGGCGGCCCATAATCTCCTTTCTGCTGCAATTGACAATCACATTAAGCATGGGAATGAACTGAATATAGATATCACAAAAGTCTACTGGAAGCGCGCTATGGATATGAATGACCGCGCATTAAGAGATATAATCGTGGGTCTTGGCGGAACTATAAACGGCATGCCCAGGGAGGATGGTTTTACAATAACTGTAGCCTCTGAGGTTATGGCCATACTCTGTCTGGCAGACAGCATTGCAGATTTGAAAAAGAGACTGGGGAGCATTATTGTTGCTGATACCAGGGAGGGGAAGCCTGTTTCCGCTGCAGACATCAAGGTCCACGGGGCAATGGCAGCACTGCTTAAAGATGCGCTCAAGCCCAATCTTGTACAGACAATTGAAAATACACCGGCAATAATTCATGGCGGCCCTTTTGCCAATATTGCTCACGGCTGCAATTCGCTGATTGCAACCAAAATGGCAATGGCCCTATCGGACTATGTTGTTACTGAGGCGGGTTTCGGCGCCGACCTTGGTGCAGAGAAATTTATCGATATCAAGTGCAGGTATGGCGGATTAAAACCTGACTGCGTGGTTCTTGTTGCAACAGCACGAGCCCTTAAAATGCACGGCGGTGTGGCAAAAAATGATCTTAAAAAAGAGAATACCGCCGCCCTTGAAAAGGGGCTGGAGAATCTTGAAAAGCATCTGGAGAATATACATAAATTCGGATTACCTCTTGTTGTGGCTATAAACAGATTTCCTGATGATACAGATGCGGAACTGAAAGTTATCATCGATTTCTGTGCAGGGAAAAATGTTGAGTTCTCTCTCTCTGAAGTATGGGCAAAAGGTGGAGAGGGTGGAGAGGATCTGGCCCGTAAAGTTGCTGCTATTGTTGAAAATGGAAACAAAAAAGATTTCAATTATATATATCCCCTTGATATCCCAATTCGTGAGAAGATTGAGATTCTTGCCACAGAAATTTATGGTGCGGATGGAGTTACTTTCAGCAGCCCTGCGCTTAAAAAGATTGATGACTATACTGCTAAAGGATATGCTGATCTTCCGGTTTGTACAGCTAAAACCCAGGCATCCCTTTCCGATGATCCCCTTCTGGTGGGTAGGCCGCGTAACTACAAAATCGCAGTAAGAGATGTAACCCTTGCTGCCGGTGCGGGATTTCTTATTGTCCATACAGGTGAAATAATGACAATGCCGGGCCTGCCGAAACGTCCAGCTGCGGAGGATATTGATGTTGATGATGAAGGGCGTATCATAGGGCTTTTCTGATTAGTGAATATGTCATATTTTGTCTATATCCTGGAGTGCCGTGATGGCAGGTATTATACCGGTTATACAGTTGATATAGATAAAAGAATAAAAGAGCACTTTTCAGGCAAAGGGGGGGCAAAGTTTACCCGCGGGTTCCCCCCCCTTAAACTCATTGCCGCATGGCAGATCAATGGAACAAAAGGTGATGCCATGAGGGTAGAAGCATTTATCAAGTCTAATACCAGAGAAGAGAAGTATAGAATCATTTCAAAGCCTTCCAGTCTAAACGGGATGATTGCAGAAAAGTATCCGGACAGGGAAATCGGTATAGAAGTAATTCCACATCTCGGCCCCCTGTCCCCCGGAGGGGGCATGGAGAAAAGTTAAGGGATTCACAGTTTCGCAACTGCCCCCCAAACCCCCCGGAGGGGGGCTTAAAGGCTCTGTTATTAAACTTTTAATCTTTTAAAAGAGTTTAAAAGTCCCACTCCGGGCGGTGTACTGAGCTTGTTGAAGTAGGATTTAGGGGGCTTTGGAGAAGTGGGTAGGAGTAAGCCGGGGGACAGTGGGCAAACCGAAGAAGTACTACCGGGGAGAACTTAAATAGTAAAAAATTATGGAGAGATGAATGGCGAAAATAATAGACGGAAAAGCAATAGCCTCTGAAATTAAAGAGGAGTTGAAAGTAAAAGTAGCAGATCTTAAAAAAAGGTATGATGCAGTGCCCGGCCTTGCAGTTGTACTTGTTGGTGATGATCCTGCTTCAGCAGTTTATGTGAGGATGAAGGGGAAGGGGTGTGAAGAGGTTGGATTAAAATCTTTTCAGTACATACTCCCTGAGACTACCACAGAGAAGGAACTCCTTTCCCTTGTAGATGAGCTCAATAATCAGGATGAAGTGGACGGTATCCTTGTTCAGCTTCCTCTCCCTGAGCATATTGATGAAAAGTCTGTTATATATGCGATTAACCCGGATAAGGATGTTGACGGCTTCCATCCTGTAAATACCGGTAAAATGGTAATAGGGGATGACTGCCTTTTCCCATGTACCCCCCTTGGCTGTCAGGAGATGATATACAGAAATGTTAAGGATCTTAAAGGGAAACACCTGGTTGTAGTTGGTAGAAGTAATATTGTAGGCAAGCCTGTAGCAAATATGATGCTCCAGAAAAATGACAGGGCAAACTGCGTGGTAACTATCTGTCATACAGGAGCAAAAGAACTCGCTCCATTCACCAGGGAGGCGGATATACTTGTTGTAGCAGCAGGGAGCCCCGGGGCTATAACTGCAGACATGGTAAAGGAAGGTGCGGTTGTAATTGATGTGGGCGTAAACAGAATTACTGATCCGGCAAATCCGGAAAAGACAAAGCTTGTGGGGGATGTCCTTTTTGATGAGGTTTCTGCCAAAGCATCTGCAATTACACCTGTCCCGGGCGGTGTAGGGCCCATGACTATCGCCATGCTTCTGCAGAATACAGTTAAGGCTTTTGAAATGAAGATGAAGAGATAGATATATGCTCATCCTGTATTTGTGGGAACAATCATAATCTTTTGTTTATCGCATCTATCCAGTTCAGCCCCCTGTCCCCCAAAGGGGGCACGTAAAAAGAAACTTCAGTTAGTAGATGAATTAGAGTATTGAAACATTTTTTAAGTTGTTGAGCTTGCATAAGAACTGCGGAACAATATGGCCAGATAAGAGAAAAATGTGGTTTAATTCAAGCATGACGAATTATAGATGCAGATGTATTAAAAAATGTAATAATTGCAAAAATAATAAAAAAAATTAAATTATCAAAGTGATAATAAATAACTCGTGCCCCCTCTGGGGGACAGGGGGAAAAGCGAAGAATTAACCTGGAGGAAAGAATGAATTTTTGTTCTATCCCGATATTCCGGAATAATAAGAAAGGCTGCCCTAAGGCAGCCTTTTCTATTATATTTCTAATTTAATCAATGATGTTCATCATGTTCTTCCACATGAGGGAAGAGGGGGAACCATTTTACAAAGGCCATATAAACAAGGACCATTATTGACAGGGCCCCGAGTGTAATAAACCATTCCTGGATTGTAGGCCAGTATGAAGTAAAGCCTTTCCATGGAAAGTTTGGAGCAGAAAAACCGTGTAGAAGTACACTGAGCTTACTCATAACAATAGCTCCAATAGCACTTGACGCTCCGATAACCATGAATTTTTCCTGGTTTCTCAGTTTCGCAGGGTTCAGCAATACTATTGCAACAACACATAGAATAAGCTCAATTGCAAGCATCCATACGCCGTAGTATCCGCCCCACATGTCAAAGTATTCTCTTCCTGACATTGGCGCGTAATGTGTGATCGCCTTGTAGATGTCAAATAGTCTGAATGAAAGATACCCGATAAACACCATACCTGAAACACGGGTAAGTGTCTGATAGGTTTCCATTGGAACATATTCTTTTTTCATCAATTTACCTGCAACATATGGGACCATTACCATAAATGATGTTCCACCTGCTATTGCGGCAACTACTGCAAGGTAGAAGAAGTAGGGAGAGTACCATACAGCTTTCCCATATAGAGCTCCCCACATGCCGCCGCCCAGAGATGCCTGGTGGAAGAAGGATAGGAATGTACCCGCCGCAGCCATAGTCCACATAAGAAGGTGCATATAGTGGGCAATAGCTTTTATAATTTTGTTCTGAATCAGTACCTTGTGTTCAAGAATTGTAGGTATCAGCTCCACAACAAGAATACAGAAGTATAGTGATAAACAGAAGAATACTTCTGTAAGCATGGAAACCGGATAAACCCCTGTACCCCAGTTTGGATAGGCAAAACCGAACCATGCCCTTATGGGCTGTCCAAGGTCGAACAGCAGGAATACAAATGTAAAGAGGTAGCACAGGAAACCGAGAAGAACTGTTGAGTTAATAATCGGCTTCAGTTTGTCCACTCTGAAAATATAAAGCAGGTAACCTGTTGTAAAGGCCCCGCCTCCAAGGGCAACAAGAACCAGGTCGCCGATAATCCAGGCGCCCCAGGCAAAGTTGTTGTCCATGTCTGTGTAACCAAGACCCCAGCCAAGAATCTGGACAGCGAATATTCCAAAGAGAGCTGTAAGCCCTAAAAGGATATAGAGGGTTATCCTCATATTCTTTGAGGCGTCAGTAAAAATGCTTTTTATAAACTGTATGATATTTTGTATCATTATAAAATCTCCTCACTCTCCAATTTCAGGAGTTCTTCTTGAACCGCATCATATCGCGGAGCCAGCTCTGGCTTGTCAGATAGTATACTTTAGGATTCGGGAACTGCTTAACCTTAAGAAAGGCCTTCTGCTTGTCTTCCGGCAGGTCATCAATGCTGTTAGTAAGTCTTACAGCTCTGTCGCTCGCCACAAGTTCAGCCAGTTCTGATCCTGCTTCATCAAGATCTCCGAAAACTATTGCTCCCACAGGGCATGCTGTCTGACATGCTGTTTTGTATACAGGGGCATTAATGTCCAGATTCCCCTCTGCAACAGCTTTATCTCTAGCCTGTTTCCATTTGTGGCTGCAGAATGTGCATTTTACTATTGTACCGCGTGATGATATGGATACATCAGAGTTTAATGAATTTTTGAAACTCCCTTCATATCTCGGTTTCCACCAGTTGAATACCCTTGCTTCGTAGGGGCATGCAGCCTGACAGTATCTGCATCCGATACATCTTGACCATATCTGGCTTACAACACCGTCATCACCCACGTCAGTTGCAACAACCGGACAAACTGATACACATGGCGGATCAGGATTTGCAGGGTCATTCCCTTCGCACATCTGGCACATTTTAGGGATGAAAGCTGTTCTAACATCAGGGAATTTAGCGTCTCTGTCGTTTGTCACTTTCATAAGTTCAAGAAAGGCAACTCTTTTGGGAACATCAGAGTCATCTTCGAAAATCGGCATATTGTTTTCCTGGCTGCAGGCAACCGCGCACTGGCCGCAGCCAATACATTTGTCAAGGTCTATTGCCATACCCCAGCGTCTTTTCATAGCTACGTCTTTGACTGTCATATTTCACCTCTTAACTAATTTTAACACGAGTTGACCACCAGTCAGCTGTTCCGGTCAGTTGGTCAACTTCACTGGACATGATTGTCTTTGGATTAACACCTTTTTTGTTGCCGTATCTGGTGTATGATTCATGTCCAAAGCCAAGCGGTATGGCTATAGTATCGGGCGCAACAGTATCTGTTAAACGAACATATACTTTCCCGAGTTTTCCTCTGGCTGACTGCAATACAATCGGTGTGTTATTAGAAAGGCCGAATCTTTTCCCTGTCTCTCTATTGATCTGAACAAGAAGTTTTCCTTTGAAGAAGAAACCGGGATCAATAGTTTTAAGAACATAGGGGAATGCCAGGCCGTCTCCATCACCAACCATAGGTATTTCCAGCGGCACAAGTGTAAGAGGGAATTCATTATTCTGCGCTATTTTCTTTTCGAGAGTTTCAATACTCCCTTTTACTTTTTCAATATTGAATGAAAATCTGCCGTCTGTTGCTGTTACTTTCCCTGCCAGAGAATCTGCGTTTATCCCTTTGGCAAAGGGGAAGAGATTTTTTGTTTTGTCAACCATACCGGAAAGGGAGATTATAATGTCTCTTGCATCCATAGATTCTTTATAAGGATTTACTACAGGTTTGCTCTCAGCAGCACCTGTTTCGAAATATGTCATGGATGGCAGAATATAGTCAGCATAGTTTGCGCTGTCATTCATTATAGGGTTAAGTGACACAACAAAGGCTTTGTCCATCTTTTTCTTCAATTCATCACCAAGAACGCTTTTAAATACCGGGTTGGAATTGTTGAGAAAAAGCATGTTGATCTCACCATCTTTTATAAAAGCATCAAGACCGTTAAATTCCGCCTTATATGTAATTGCGCTGTTTCTCTTAATTGATGCTGCTCTGGTTTTTACAAGTGAATTGAGGCAGTATACCGCAAGTATTTCCGCTGATGATGTGCTTATTCCAATCCCCCCTTTACCGGCTACTGCTATTGGGTTTTTTGCTTTCAGGAATTCTTCAGCAGTTTCTTTTATCTGATCCTCAGAGAGGCCTGTAAGGGTTGCAGTTCTTGCAAGTGGGTAGCTGTTGATTATCATCTGTGCCCATCTGCCGAATTCCGCCCCGCTTGAGTTGAGCCTTTTTGCGGTAATGAAATAATTGGCGATTCCAAAAGCCAGTACAGCTTCAGTCCCCGCTTTTATAGGGAGCCATTTGTCAGCTGATGATGCGGTCCTTGTACTTACAGTGTCGGCATGAACAAGCTTAACACCTTTTTTCTTCCAGTTGATATACGACTGGCGCATTGCGGGGATATCTCCCCACCCTTCGATGAGCCTTGATCCAAAGCTTAAAATATAGTCAGTATTATTGAAGTCATAATCAACATATCCGTCAAGTACCGGAGTTGTAACTGATTTAATGCCCGATTCGTAATAGACGTTTTTGCTTCCTGAAGCAGAAATAAATTTATCGAGCATTATTGCTGATATGGATTCATCCTTATTAATTACAGCAATACTATTGCTTTTCCCTTCGCTGGAAAGGGTGTTGATGCGAGATGCTATCTCCTTTAAAGCCTGGTCCCATGTTACAGGTTCAAATTTACCCGATCCTTTAGAGCCTACTCTTTTAAGAGGGCTTGTGATTCTCTCGGGGTGGTAAAGGAGCTGCAGAGAGACCTGACAGGAGGGGCAGAGTCCTTTATCTGATTTGAGCTGTAGAGCCCTTTCGCCTATTTTCCGTACTGTAACATCGCATCCGTTGGGGCAGGCGTCATTAACGGCGGAAACAAATTTTTCCAGGCCCTTGGGCGGTACATGCTGATCCTGTGTCCATTCAACAGACATCTGGAATCCCAGGAAAGGAGCTCCGGAAAAAACCCAACCTGTGAGACCGCCCGCGAGGACGCCCCCGCTGATCTTTAAAAAGTCCTTTCTTTCTATTTTCTTCATAAGATTAACTTACTCCTCTCAAAGTTTCATTATTAGTCGTGACATACAGCACATTTATTGCTGATGTTGAGAGCCGTATGGCAGTCCATGCAGGGGCCCATGGGCATTTTCCCTTTAATCATGGCAGTGTTAACAGAACCGGCTTTGTCCCCATGACAGGAGGCGCATCTGGCCTTTTTTCTGCCGTCTTCATATTCCGCTTCCATTACAGCCTTATGACTAAAATAGACAAGATCGGGTTGTTGTGCAAAAGCAGTCCATGGTTTGTCCGTATCCTCATAATTGTCGAACATGGGTTTCCTTCTAGGCACATTCGGATCAGTTGAGGTAAGAGCCGCATCACGAGCGTGGCAGCCTGTACATACACCTACAGTCGGTATTCCCTTAAATCTACCGTTTTCTTCATATCCATGACAGGTATCGCAGTCATCAAGGCCGTATTTTTCCACGTGAACCTTATGGTTAAACGGAATTTCCTTGACAGCTTTTGCCTGCATCAGACTATCGCATCCTTTTACAGAAAGCACATAAGAACCGACAGTAAAGATTATAAAAGGGGTAAAAAAAAGCAGCAATGAACGTCTCACAAAAATTCTCCTTTGTTTTTATTTTTGAAAGAGTTGTAATTCTTTACACCTGAAAAGTTTTTTATTAATGAACCGGTTATGAAACTAATGATGTTTCATCTTTTTATATTTTTTCAATTCAAATAACTAAAATCTTTTTATATAAATGTCAATCAAAAATAAAAAAATTTTATGTTTGTGTGCAGGCTATTTAATAAAATTTTAATATGGTAAAATGTTGAAATGATTTAATTTATCCGGATCTCAAAAAACATGTTTAACCGGAGAATTATTATTGATTTAACAGAATAAAGTACAATCCTGTCTTTATTCCGCTTTCTGAAGGTTACCGGTGAGGAGTAATGAGGATAAATAGAATTAATCCCGTAAATGTTCAGCTTCCGGAGAGGGATATTCTCTTCAGGCTTAAGTATAATATACATAAAACTGTTATTGATCATGATTCTCTGGCCAGGATTAAGGGTATTATGAATAAGGGTTTCCGCGCCTGTGAGCCTCAGGGGGTGTGGGGGAGACTGGGAATTGCTGAAACAGCAGAAGAGAGGGTTGTTTTCGAATCAGGTATTGAAATAAGGAGTGCTTCCATAGCTCAACTTCTCTCCGGATCTCATTCTGCAGTATTTATGTCAGCAACTGTGGGAGCGCAAATTGTTGACATGGCTTCTGAAGCGGTAAAATCGGGTGATGGCGGGTCTGCAATAATTTATGATGCTGTGGGGAGTGAAACTGCTGAGGCTGCAATAGAGTGGCTTAACGAATATATAGGAAGCATTATTAAGAAAAAAGGGGAGAGTATAACTTCTATGAGGTTCTCCCCCGGTTACGGAGATTTTAAACTTGAGTATCAGAGTCTTTTTTATGATCTGCTCCAGCTTGATGAAATGAGTATCAAACTTACAGAAAGATTTATCCTTGTCCCTGAAAAAACAGTAACTGCTCTGGCAGGGATTTCCGGGTGAGATTTTATTGATTAATCCCCGGAAATTGAGGGAAATGGCATTGAAATTTTTTTGACCTGATATTGATTGGAGTCACCCCCTGTCCCCCAGAGGGGGCACGTATTAATAATTTATGTGTAAGTAGGGCTTCCTGAAAAAGTCAAAAGCCTATAAAATACTGGACAAAACAGTATTTTATAAATAAAAAGTGCAAAGGAAATGAAGCAAAACCCTAAAAACCCTTGCACATGGAATAAGTTATGTATC